>Ga0307507_10001178_pt1 | contig 58164 bp, 66 predicted proteins | sample 7_EM_MG_FD_207223 | JGI IMG/M metagenome (GOLD analysis project Ga0307507, IMG submission 207223) | Populus trichocarpa ectomycorrhiza microbial communities from riparian zone in the Pacific Northwest, United States - 7_EM | ecosystem: Host-associated > Plants > Roots > Unclassified | place... | reverse complement strand
AGATTGCACACGTCCGTGCAACCCGTAGAGCCACAGACGCGTGTCATATCGGGAAGGAACGCGTTCGTTCTGCCGGACTTTCAGTTCAGATTCAATCTGACGCTTTTGCAACCGAACGACCCCTAAGCCAATGTTAATATTTAAAGCGGTTTCACTACTTCTGTCACTCATGATCAAAATCATACCTCAACAAATTTACTGACGCTTAGTGCCAAAAATCAAGATCAAGAATGAGAACTCTGTCTGATTGAGAGCGGCTCTTGAGCCTCTATATATACAGTCAAGATCAGCTGCCAAGACACCACTGGATCTAGGAAGGCTAAATTTACATGGGTAGTCACGATCATCTGACACCTAGACGGTTCGGGTACGCTTTTCCACAGCAACTTTCCGGTTTTCTGTACGGCTGCATTGCGTGGATACGTTGTTTTAGAGCCCAATCGGTTCATCTTTACGCATTGTGGCTGAGAACTATCCAATTAGGCTTACTCAATCTTTGCTACCTGATAATTGTCCCATCAACCAAGTTACCAATAAAGCTATCAATTAAAACCAGTCTAGAGGCCTTCACCAGAGGGCCAACTGTAAATAACGTAGCTTATGGGTTTTTGACGGTTTTGAACATCAAAACTACAGTAATGCCTCAAAATGCTCAATTGCAGGCATTTTCTTAATAAAAGGCATCATGCAGCATTATCCACAATATTAATAAAACGAAGCTTTAGTTTCACATAATCAAGGCTCTATCGCGACATTTTATAGTGGTTGTATTGGAAGCTCTACTCGAACGTTGCCTATATCCATGCCAACGTCCTTATCTGACACCTTACTGTCGCTCGAATTGCTCTGCTCGCCGTCCTCTACCTCTACCTGCGTATTAACCTCTTTATCTACCTTTTTTGCAGCTGCTATTAAAGCCTTTAAGTGAGCTGTTGCTGCCTTAAATGTAATAGTAGATGCCTCTGCCGTTGATTACGCAGCGATCGCAAGTGCTTTAGCTGACGCAGCTTGATCCTCTGCCTTCCTAAATTCCTCTCGTGCCTTAGCTGTCTTCTTCGCTATCCTAGATGCAGTCTCTAAAGCTTTCTTTGCCTTTTTTAACGCCAGCAGCGCTGCTCGAAACTGCCGCTGGTGTTGCTCTGCCTTCCTCTTAGCCTCTAATGCGACAACCCGAGCCCGCACGACCGCAGATTCCGCAGGGGGTAGTAGTCGCTGCAGGTAAGTATGCGCGACTTTGAGAGATCTATGTTTGCCGTTGAGTCGCCTGCGCAATGTATTCGGGTCAACGCCGTAAGACTTTGCAGCATCTTCCAGGCTTTTATAGAGGCCATTCTTGAAGCCAGTGATTGCTAACTTAATCCTCTGGTCCGTATTAGGTTTGCGAGTCTAGTGGGGCATGGTAACGTTAATAGTAAATTTCTTAAATATAGATTAAGCATTATTGAGGAATTAATTGTTTTGATTCTTGGGGCGGCAGTATAAGTCGCTAAACTCAAATAGGCAAGCGGTAAGAAAAACCGTCAAAAACCCCCCAACCGTCAAAAACCCATAAGCTACGTTAGTTGGTATCGGTCCTTGACACGTCAGTAAGAGAGGGTTAGCAAAACCTAAGGCAGTATACCATTGATCAAACTTGTGACCAACTTTTTTCAAATGTCCCACTAGCTCAAATCCAAATTTCTGATAATATTGCTTGAGGTCCAATGCGTTGTCCCTACCTGCCTCGTCCACGGAAATACAGGCGATTACGATTCTAACCCTTAAGTCGTCGGATCTCGGATTCACGATATATTCTGGATGGGTGCCTGGTTCCTTCAAAACTTCCAATATCTTCTCTAGCAAAAGTGTTCCAACGCCCTGCCCTCTCCATTCAGGATGGCAGAACAAACTGAGCTCGACCGTGTGCTTAAAACCGCCCTTGAAACTGCGGAACCCAGTCACGTAAGCATAGCCGATGGCACTGTTTGCGCTGGCATCGACCGCAACAATATATGGTAGGCCTTGTGATGTGATAGACTTGTACTTTGAGAGGAGTTCGTCATCGGTCGACGGGACAATGGCAAGCGTGATTAGAGTATTGAGAATGTAGTATGAATGTATGGCCTTGATTGCGGGAATGTCGCTTTGCGTGGCAGATCTGAGTGTGACCAGTGGATTCGCCATGGGCACAAGACAGTGTTTGTACAAGGTGAAATTGCGAATCGACACAAGAGACAAAACGTTGGAGAATTCCGTGCTTTTGCCTTCCAAATCAACGATAAAGGGTGAATTGTGACTTCGCAAGGCTGATTCAACCTCGATCGGCTTTTGGTGTTTTGCGTCGGCTAGACCTACTGCCGGCTGAAGGCGGTGTCAATTCTCAGCCGAGACGGCTTGGATGAAGCTGCAATTACGCTGCCCTCCACGTTAAAACCTCAAGATTCCTTTGTTCTACATCCATCCGCACAACATGCGCCACGCCCAGATATTCTCCGGCTCTTCGCATCCTTCCTTAGTCGAAGGTATCTGCGACAGACTCGGTCAGAAGCTCGGGAAGGCTGAGCTCAAAAAGTTCAGCAACGGTGAGACAAGTGTGCAAATTCGTCAGTCCACCACAACAACACTCAATTGTTGCCACACTTGGAGCTTACAGTGAGTAGAGTCGTCTATTCGAGACCAAGATGTCTTCATTGTGCAGAGTGGTAGCGGCAAGTATGCAAACACCGTCTGTCTCATTTGCCTTCTCGCTGACGACTCACAGAATTAACGACAATGTTATGGAGCTGCTCATTATGATATCGGCATGCAAAGGGGGCTCCGCAAAGTCAGTCACAGGTCAGAATTGCTACTCCATACTAGTCAACCGCTGCGCTGAACTTCTACAGCTGTGATGCCATACTTTCCCTACTCTCGCCAATCCAAAAAGAAGTCGCACAGAGGCGCAATCACCGCCCGTATGATTGCCAACCTGCTCCATGTTGCGGGAGTGAACCACGTTATCACAATTGACCTCCATTCAAGTCAAATGCAGGGTTTTTTCAAGTGTCCAGTGGATAACCTCGTTGCGGAACCGCTCATCGCCCGTTGGATACGGATGAACGTTCCCAATTGGCGAGAAGCGGTCGTTGTGAGCAAGAACCCTGGGGGAACAAAACGTGTCACATCACTCGCAGATGCTCTCAAGCTTAGCTTTGGTATTGTTACAACGGATCGGCGTAGGTTTCGCACATCTGGTCTACACTCGATGAATGCGAGCGTCATCTATGAGAGGTTAGCCATGGACGGAACATACGATACTGCTGGTCTAGTTGAACCAGACCTAGATGCTTCCGTGGCAATTACTCCTCTGGAACCGTCTGAGAGCGAGCCTCCGGTTAGCAATCCTCCTACAGAACCTAGCAAGTCACGCCCTAGGACTAGAGCAAGCTCAAAAGCAAGTTCAAACCTGTACGCAAGACGCCTGGTGAACAGTGTTCCAGAAACTCCATCAAGTCCACTTGCCAGATCTATACGCATTGGTCCAATCTCGGATTTACCTCCGGCGATGACTGCACAATCCGATAAACCCAGTACGACTGCAAATAGTGAGCCCGGCGAAACTGGAGAAGGGGATGGAGATGAGTACACTGACGAGGTCTGTCAATTTCCCCCCGAATGTTTTGCAGTGACTAATTAAACCAGCGTGCAAGGGACGTCATCCATGGCCGTTTAGTCCACGGTCATATCGTTGACGAAGATCATCCTTCTCCAGCATTTTCCGCCATATCAAGTTCAACTAACCACCGCAATCGCCCACCATCTGACGATGAACCCATCCCCGAAAACATGCTGGCTTCGTTCATATCCACCGCCTCGTCCTTACACCATAACCGCGATACGGAGCACGCTCTTGGTGGGTCCGTCGACGCAGCTGCCTCTTCCGAGGAAGAGGAGGAGGACCTCAAGAATCCTGAACTCGAAGCCACGGTGACACTAGTTGGAAATGTCAGGGACCGGCCCGTGTTCATCATGGACGATATGATTGACAAACCAGGCTCATGGATCGCCGCAGCAGAGACAGTGGTTAAACGTGGTGGTGCTACGAAAGTGTACTGCATGGCTACTCATGGCTTGTTCGGCGGAGAATGTCTAGAAGAAATGGAGGAGTGTCAGTGCATTGATCGAATAGTTGTCACGAACGCATTCCCAATCCCCCCCGAAAAGGCTGCCCAGACACGAAAGCTCATTGTGCTGGACGTAGCAAATCTGCTCGCTGAAGCAATTAGAAGGAACCATCACGGAGAGAGCATCAGCCAATTGTTTATGCATTACGATTGATGGAGTATGAGATAAGAGGGACGAAATGGTGAGTCTGATCTGATGTCTTATTTATGTCATGGAGCTTGTTCCGCGTTGTAAAACCCATAAGCGCGCGCTTCGGCATGGCGCTTGTCTTTATTCCTCATTGGTGCAGATCAATTCTGCCTTAACGACAGTTATGTCTTATAGAATCGGCTTGCCTCTGGGCATGGATGGAGGCAGCGATTATGGATTAGTTTGTATAACATTTACGAGTAAGTTTAGACGATGAAATCCCTGAAATCTCCAAAATATTCTACGGATGCTCCTCTCTTTGAATCTGATGGTAGCATATGCTATCCTCTACCGGTGGTGGATAACCTAATGCCCAAATTATACCCAGCGATGTAGGACCTTGGGTCCTGTAGGAGTGGCGCTCCTTCTAGGGCGTCTTTCCTAACGGAGCGTTGGTAGATTGAACCTGCTCTGTCATTCTCCTCTGGAGGATGAGATGGCGAAATCGGGAATAGAAGGCACGGCTCTCGCTGCAGGGCAACCTGTGTGGGAATTGTGCAAGAGAACCTCTCGAACATTTCTTTTAATTCTTTCAGTTTAGTTGAATTAGTAACCCGAAAAAGAAATTCTTTCTTAACACCGAACCAGTCTTGTTCCATCAACCTCACTTCTACGTGCTCTAACTGTCTCGCTCGGCGATGGAAAACTTGGGAATGAAAATGGACCCAGTGGGATAAGCTTTGCATGGCCCACGGGTCGAACATGCCAGAGAACCGCTATGTCCCTACTTCGTTCTATGTAAGACGAGCAAAAGGGGCGTTGATTATAAAATATATACTGGAATAGTTCCGTAGCAGTTCATACAACCTAAAATAATGCAGCCCTGAGGTGAATTAAGTGTACTTAGCTGACCTGATAGTATGCAGATACCCACATAGTCATACGGCCTTGTTAAGCAAACTCTCGCAGCGATCTAACATAAAGCTAAACAGATATACAAGCAAACTATACCGGCAGATCTAAAAGCATTCTCAGAGAGCATGTCTTACCGTAAAAGTATAATGTAGGTGATTAAAGTTGTGACGGCGATAGAGTTATGACGGTTTAGAACTTTAAAACTAGCGCATAGAAAAAATTTGGGTGCAAACCGTCATAACCCTATCAGCTAATTTACTAAATCAGAGCGCACAATTCTATAAATGCCAAACCCCTCCCCAGCGCTAAACACCACCTCAGTACAAAAGAAAGCAGTTAAGCCTCGCATATACGATCAAGCAAGCCTCACACAACCTTCTAAGCAAACCTCAAGCACCAACTAAACACTACACAACCCCGTGATGAACTCGCGTCACACCCATACCTACATCCAACCCACCCACCAACAACCCAACCACCAAACATCCCACCCCTGGCGCCGCGAGCCCCACTGGGTCTCCAACCCCCACCCGGACTCCGAAGACGACCCCCCATCCGAAGACGACACGTTAGCCCAGCTCCAACGCCACGCGCAGCACCCGCACGCGGAGCACGCCCTATCCCGCTTGCACATCCTCGACGCCATCCACGCCGCCTTCCCCGCCCTCCCCTACCCGATCTCGCGCCCGCGCTGCGCTGGCCGCTGCCCCGGCGCCGCGCTGAGGTTTTCGGCGGCCGAGATGCGGGACCCGCGCGCGTATCGGCGGCGGCTGAGGCGGGAGCTGCTGCGGGCGCCGACGCAGACGGTGGAGCGCGCGGAGTGGTTGTTCTGCGAGCGGGGGATGGGGTGGAGGGCGGCGGTTAGGGGGGCGTTGGAGGAGGGGGAGAGAGTAAGGATGAGGACGGTGAGATTTGGATGACGGATGGGGAGGCGCATGAGGCGGGTACGTCCTGGAGTTCTTGCGTTTTAGTCCGGGGAGTTGCTACGGTTTTATTGTTTTTATTGTTGTCATTGTTGCTGTCGTGGTTATTGTTGATTGCTTGAGCTGTGTTACTTCCATGTATATTGATTCTTCTATCCTGTAGTTGAAATTGATTTGATTGAGGGGTGTTTGAGGGAATGGAGGACGTTCCTTCTTTGCTTGGAGGGAAGGTTAGGGTGCAGGAATATTTCGGTTCGCCGTCTGTAGCTCCTCCAAAACATATCGTTCAAACTGAAGCTCGCTCTATTCATTTTGTGAATTACTTCTGATATCAACACCTACTTCAAGAACATCTTTACTTTCGTTAAGCCTCGGCGTCGGTATCCTTACCAATAATGAATTCGGCAGAACGCCCAGTGATTGGTATGACGAGGAACTCAACGGTAATTTGATTTAGATCTAACTCCGGCATAGACATCACTCCAGAGTTAGCCTAACGTATGAATAAGGTAATAGACCGCATAGACCGGTTACCCCTCAGATTCGGGTCCTATCAGCAAATGAAAACTGGAGGAAACTGCCAGAATACGGTACAAGCCTCACCTGCAGCCAACGCCTCGCCCGCAGCCAACGCTTCAACCGCAGCCAACGCTTCAACCGCAGCCAACGCTTCAACCGCAGCCAACGCTTCAACCGCAGCCAACGCTTCAACCGCAGCCAACGCTTCAACCGCAGCCAACGCTTCAACCGCAGCCAATGCTCAACTCGTATCCTACGATCAACTCGCAGTCAACGACGCAAGCTCACAAGACACGCAAGCGACAGAAAATGACCATAACCCTGAACAGGATCCAATTGTAGAAGAGTGCTGCAGACGAATCTTTGACGATGAATGGCGTCGCAATGGGGTGCGTTTTGATGATGATCAAGCCGACCCGTATGAGTAAGTAGCTTCATGAGTTGTTCTGTTTGACGAGATGTTGCAAGCGACGTGGGGTGACTTGAGAAGTTGATGCTAATGGGATGCTAGGTTTGAAGAAGGAAATGAAAATGACTATAAGACGTCGTATAATATAGCGCCTTTCGTCAATCCTCGGAAGTACCGGGAAGACACGGTCTATCGTTTCAAGTGCTGGGTGTCAGCGAAATACCACCATATGGCATTCCAACTGATTCGAGAGCGGGGATGGTATTGGAGAGATGCTTGGGAACATGCCGTTCGTAGATGGATGCTATTGTGGCCCGTGCACGACGCCGAAGAATATCAACTTTATTAAATGACCCACTACAATGGTCCGAAATTGTGCATCTAATAATAAGGGCTTTATTTCACCTACCTAATGTCCTAAGCTGCCGCGTTAGATGAAGGAAAAACGACCGCTGGAATGGCTGAGCACGGGGCACCATGAGCACGAATCCATCTATGCAAGGGATAAAGAGCGTCCGGAATTGCCGAGATGGGAACTGGAGAGGATAAGCACTAGCTACATGCATTGGAGGATGGAGGGATTATTAGGAGTGTGGGCAGTGGGCCTGAAGTCGGGTCGAGATGTAGTGTTACCAAGATAAGTACTATCCCTTCCCACGCTGGCGTCCACAACTTGGCGCCAAGCCTATGAACATCAGTTGAACGAGAGCCTGTGATTAGCAAACCCTTATCGATATGCGTTGACGTAAACCAGCGTGGGAAGGGATACCGACCTTAGGTTGGGTAGGGGACGGGTGTGCTGGGCCAAATGCTCGGTGGGCGCGCTTCGGATGTGGTGTCTTGGCAGACCAGGTGTCCCGAGAATCCCCACCACAATCGGCTGGCGATGGAAACAACGCTGCACTCTTTCACCATCTTATTCCCGGTCCAGCGCCGCATCCAAGCGTTCCACATCCATGCAAAAAAGGCATAGCAGGAAGCCATGGAGGCGGAGACGACGCCTGTCCATCTGAAACCCGCAGCCCTGCAACGCGATCACTCAAGCGATGACGTGGGGCCGTCGCGCAAGAAGCAGAAACGCAACAAGCCCACCCTGAGCTGCGAGGAATGTGTCGAGCGCAAAACCAAGGTGAATGCTGCCCTCAATCTCGCAGCATGGCGCCAATCACCCCCAACCGCACGCTGACGGCAATGCCAGTGCGATCGAGGCAGGCCACAATGTCTTGCATGCGTCAAGCGCCAGTCCGAGTGTCGATACTCCCAGGTCGCGAATCTCATTGCTTCGGCTGAGTAAGTGGGGAGACCATTTCTTTTTGATATTCGACCGCCGCCATTCCAAGCTTTCTCTCTGGCTGCTAGGGAGACATACTACCTACTAAACCGTATCCACAGTCGAAGCGCCACGCGCCAAACTACGACCAAGTCGTGGAAGCAATCAAAGCCTCCCCTTGGCGACGACCAAAATGTCACTATTCCACCCCAGGTGATTTCTATTCCCTCCTCTTCTATATCCTGAATATCCATGCTCCGCCTCTGTATTACGCACCTACTGCTTGATCCTACATTTTTACATCCTTAGGTCTCTTCTGTTCTTTCTGTGAATGTCTTTTACTACTTCAATAGCTAGTCTCCCTAACCCTTGCTCCTACCCAACCCATCCATAAACCTGCTTGATTAACTTTTTCCCATCTTCCTATCCAATTACTCCTAATGGATCATCTTACCAATCACATCATGCCTTCTTCAACCTCCACACCCTTGCGAATCACCACTAATGTTCACCCAGATGCCAACCCCGAGGCCACAATGTCGGAGTGTATCCTCATCTTCAACCATCTCATCTCCATTCTTACTCTCCAACATCCCTTACTCCAACCATACGCCATCGCTCTTCTTTGGGCTCGGCTCACATCCTTTCGCAAACTACTGGACCAATCTGGGAGGACTTCCTGAAGTCATCGGAGTCTTGCCTAGCAAAGATCAAGCAGATATCCTTGTTGCAAAATACTTCGATGCCGTGGATCCAGTCTATCCCATGATCCACCGAAGAAACTTCTATGCCGACTATGATAGATTTTGGTCTCTGCCTCTCTCAGAAAAGCAGGTCGCCGATCCTGTCCTTCTAGCTCTTCATTTCGTTGTTTATGCTATGGGAACCCAGTTTACCCAAATGCCGTCTGAACAAGAGCGAGCTCAGATGGCAGAGTTCTACGCCTCGGCATCACACCAAGCCCTCCGCCTCTCATCCTATCTGAGCCGGACCTCATTACGGACGATTCAGGCCATGGTGCTGGTGTGCTACTTTCTCATGAACGACAACCATGCATCCGACGCCTGGGCTTTTGGAGGAGTCCTCATGCGTCAAGCGTATGCTATGGGTTTGAATCGTGATCCGGATATTATTGGTCAACGTTGCTCTCGGAGTGACAAGCAGCAACGACGAAAAGTTTGGCAGGCTGTATTATTTCAAGACACATTCCTCACTGTACTACTTAAGCTTCCTCCAACCGCAACCTTCTCAGATGTCCGCGTCGATTCTCTCACTGACGACCTTGATGAAAATATAATGAATGGGAATCCATCAAATGGAGCACAGGATCCCGTAATAAATCCAATGAGTATCAGCAACATCGCACCCATGTCGGATCCGCATCCTCCGCATCCTCCGCATGAAATTTCAGATCGACAATACATTCGATCCATGTGGCATCTCGCAAATCTCGTTCAGAAAACCGTTTGTACTCCAAGATCGCTCAGTGATCCCCTCACCAACTCAATGCCAAATAAAGCCAATCTCATTTCTTCCTACAACGAGTTATTCAAAAGCTTTCCAGCAAATATGACAGTGTCTGATCGTCAAGCCATTGCTGGACTTTCTAGCACCAATCCTCGTCTTCTGCGGCAGAATCTCTTTTTCCGAAGCAACTATTGGCATTGCGTCATGATCATTCAAGCTGATGTAAACGAAGCTAGAGGAGTCACCTGTGATGTCAAAGGTGCCCTTGAAGCAGCGAGGATGGCACTCGCTTCTTTCCTTGATTTTTGGGAGTTCCTCCGTGTGGATGCAAGTGTGTGGTGGGTGTTTCAACATCGGGCTTTTGAGGAAGCGGTGCGTTTAACCTATTCTATTCTACAAGTGATCGAAAACATATCTTGCAATTTTTGGAATATATCTATCGATTCCAGTACTGACATGCTCCGATAGCTCCTCATGGCCCGCATCCTCTCGGTACAGGATCAACCTCTTTCAACCGCAGACTTATCTCAGTCACCAGCTTCGGAATCTCTCTTTGTGCTCGCTAAGCGGGACGTAAGGCAGACGCTGGAAATCCTCGAACTTGTTGGCAGCAGTGCGCCTGAGATGCAGAAGACGCGCACCGATGTCCTCCGTTCTGCTTTCGAAGAGATCCTATGATGGATTGGGAAAATCAGGTCTCAGCATCGCTAAATCCTACGAACCTCTCGAATTTTACATGACTTTTATTGGTGGATTGGGGTTATGGGGTGCATCCGGGACTGGCTTGGTCGCTCTAAAATTAACGTATTTTGGTTTCTATCTCTTCTCTTTTCTCCTTGGGCAATGGTTTTCTATTGACACGATACATGTCATATTATATACTAACGATGCTATCTTCAACGTGGCTGTTTGGACAGTAATGAACTCCAAGTTAAAAGGGATTATACATTCAAATTCTTTAATCTGTCTGATATCTCGCCGCTAGGCTTATGTGAACCGTATTTATCGGTCTGGCATCGATTTCCTCTTCAAATCCACTACCCCCAACAATCTCAGGGCCCACAAAGCTCTTAATAAACCACAAAGACGTTCCAAACCCCCATAATTCGTCCATCTAATCCATCTAGCCCCTCGCTCTAACCAAAACCCAAACCACAACCTTAAGCACCCTCCCGCTCCTCCCACACATCCCACAACCTCCCGCCTCAACCACGACCCAACCTCAGCGTCTCCGTCATCCTTCTCAACTACTCGATATCCCCGCACAACCATCTCCTTCAATCCCACCCCGCTCCCCATAAACCTGAGCCATAAATCGGCAATACCACGCTGCAGCATCCCGACTGGCGCGTATAATGGAACTGGTGTGGTTGCTGTTCGGGGGTGTGGCTGTGGAGGATCGGCTCGCTGATAGGGCTGGCTTCTGAAAGCCCTGGCTTAAGTATGTCTTGGACGCGGCCATATTCTAGGCTTACGGGAGCTCGTCGGATATCTTTAGGGAAGCGGTGCTTTGGGGAGGTTTTTATTCCTTTAAAAAGAAGGCTCGGAAACCTTCCGAATACTCGCTTGGTCGCGAGAATAATACTTGCTGGACGGACAGCGGTTGGTGCGGAATCAAGGACCAATGCTCAAATGGATTTGCGACTCGGCGTCTTTATCCAATAGATACAGGCTTGTTCCTCTGTCTTTTTCTTTTGGGATTTGGTGACTATCATTCTGGATAGCGGTAACAACCTTTTTGTTCTTAGATCCCTTAGGACGGCTAACCTTGGGGGTTGTTTTGGCCTTTTCTTTCGTGGCAGTTGGTTTCTTATTTCGGGAACCAGGTGGCCTCCCTCGTTTCTTGGGCTCCTCTGTATTTTTCTTGCTGCCCGGTTTTGGTCCCCGTTTCGTCTTTGGTTTTATCGATAGCACCTCCTCCCCACCAGCAATCTCTTCTATAAGTTTGACGGTCTTTTCATCCAATTCTTCTCGGTCTGGAAATATGGGCCTCCCCATCCAAGTCAGCTGGATATCCTTCCTAACACCACCCTCCTTTTCCTTAGCTGCACGCTTTTTCTTCCCGGCCAAACCCTTCCCCTCCTTGCCTTTCCTGTCCTCGCCCCTCCCATCCTTATCCTCCCCAGCCAAAGCCCCCTCCGCCTCCGTCCTCCCCCCAACATACCTAACCGTAACGCCCACCCCCTCCAACCCCCTCTCCACCGCACTCCGATTCCACAGAAACTGCTCGACAACGCCAGCCCTCGAGACCTTCAAAAACCCCATCGGCCACCGATTCCCCCCCAGCGCCTCCAGCACCCCGCGCGTCGCCCGCCGCGTCGACACCAGCAAGCCCAGCACCTCCCTGCGGCGCCACGCCGCCGGCACGCTCTGGAACGCGCCCTCGAGCTCGCGCACGTGCCGCGGCGCCACGCCCGCGCCGCGCGCCTTGCACTGCGCGAGGACGCGCAGGGGCGCGTCGCCGAGCGCGGGGATGCGCCAGTGGCCTAGCAGGTCGATGCCGTGGTCGGCGCGGCGGCCCGTGCGGAGGAGGTCGAAGCCCAGCCGGTGGAGGGAGCGTGCGACGGTGTATTCGTAGTGCGTGCCGATGTAGACGGTTTTGGTCGGGGCGAGGGACACGCGGGTGGCGTAGGCGAGGAAGGAAGGGAGGTCGTTGTGGTGGGGGGAGCCAGGGGTGATTAGGAGGGGGGCGGTGGGTTTGGAGGCGTGGGTGGTGTGGGTGCGGGAAGTGGAGAGACGGGGCGTGAGGAGTGGACGGAGCCATTGGTGGTGGGGGAGGGGTGTCATGATGTGGTGAGTGTGGTGGTGAAGAAGGCTGGATGGGTGGCCAGCATATTTACACATTGGGGAAGCGGGATAGGGGACGGCTTTGAAGCAGCGAGGTGTCTTTGTTGGAGGTTTGGGGAATTTTGCTGCGTGCAGAGCTAGGCTGCATGCCAAGCCTCCTGGCGCTCACTAGCTCAGCCCTATGAAGCTCCCGTCAACTTTCTCAACCATCGACACTCGCAGCAACCCACGCTCTTTATAAGCCCTGCTAGAGAAACCCTCCCCGCTGCTAAAATCTGCGCCCTGCCTTTCCTGCCCCACAACCTCACAATGGCGGACCGCCTAACCCAACTCCAAGACTGCCTGGACCAAGTAACCCTCCCCAATCCCACCTCCAATTGCCACTCTCCTTTTGACGTAGCAGCCCCTCACGTCAAAGAATCTCCAACTAACATCTCTAGCTGGCAACCCAAATGTACGCAACCCTCTCCTACACCTCCACGCGCGCCGCACCCTCCCCAATCCCAGGCCAACCGCTCCAATCCCCCGCTGCGCCCGCCTTCCCCAGCAGCACGCACGCCACCTCCGACGCCGCAGCCCCAGAAACTCAAACCCAAACCCAAACCCAAACCCAAGGCAGCTCGAACCCAACCCAGACAACCACCTCCTTCGACCCCTCCCAGCCCCAGCCCCAGCCCCAGACCCAGACCCAAACCCAGCCGCAAACCCAAACCCGGCTTCTCTCCACCCGGCCTCCGCGCCACGACCCCGCGGCCGCCTTCACGGCCGACCTGCACGAGCTGGCGCGCGACCTGATCGTCAAGGAGCAGCAGATCGAGATGCTGATCGAGCGGCTGCCGGGCATCGGGACGAGCGAGCGGGCGCAGCGGGCGCGCATGGCGGTGCTGGAGAGGCAGCTGCGGGAGATCGAGGAGGAGCGCGCGCGCGCGGTTGCGGAGAAGGAGAGGTTGCTTGAGCGGGTTGCGGGGAGGATTGCTGGGGTGAGGGGGTTGTAGTGGAGGGGTTGTGGGAGGGTTGAGGTTAGAGTGAGGGTTAGAGTGATGGGGGAGGGAATGGCGTTTATAAGGATTTTTTTTAAAGGGGGGGTGGGGTGGTGTTGGGATTGTGTGCTGCGCTTGCGTTGGCATCATTTAGCAGAAAGGGAAGAATGGGTTTGTGTGTCGATGATATCCGGCGGTTTCGACTTTACACGAGCATGGAGTTGCGGAGGCGGAAAAGCACAAGTTGTTCGTGTGAGGGGACGGCATCGCGCAGTTCTGAGGGAGAGAATACGTTGATTTGGATCCTAATGATACGATGTACGCCTCTTATTTAACAGCCTTGATGCCTCTTCAATGCGAAAAAACACCCCACCACCATCAAGCCAAAGGAAAGAATACACAGGCTGAAAAACAAATACCTGCCCACTAGCCTATCCCACCCTTCCTATTCGAACCATAATAATACTCAACCTAGCCAGTCCGATTCCATACAACTCCGAAACGACTAGTCTGAACAAACTGCGCACACAACGTGCTTTCTCCCGCCACGCAACCATTACCTACTGATAATGCACAGTGCTCGACCACGGGTTCGCCCCATGCGGCCCCCCATACTCGCTCCCACTCTCGCTCTCGACGTCCGTCCAGCTGCCAGGCGTATGCACGCCCAAGCGGTCCTGGCCGAGCTCGCTGAACCCGGCTTCCGAGAACCCGGCCTCGGTGAATCCCGTCTCGCTGAACGCCTCCGAGCGCGCGTCGAGGTCGTCGTGCGTCATCGACAGCACCGCGATGTCGTCCGCGTGGCTGTCCACCATGGACGCCGCGGTCGAGAAGCCGTCTTCGGTCGGTGTCAGCGTGCCAGTCGACATGACTTCGGCGTCCTCGCCGTAGTTGGAGAAGATGTGCGTGCTGGACTGCGGGAGGTCGGACGAGGCGGAGAGCGAGGAGGATGAGGCGAAGGAGTAGAAGGATTGCAAGGCTTGGTCCTGCTCCTGCTCTGGGGGTTGGAGCTCGTGCTCTGAGTGTTCTGAGGCTGAGATCGGGATGAGGGGCTCGAGGGAAGCGAGGGAGTGGATGGAGGTGGTTGGGTTCTGTGCTGGGATGCTGATGAATGGGTTTTCAGTGGTGGCATTGATAGGCAATTGGTGGGGCTCGTGATCGGCTTGAATTGTCGTTGTGCTTTCTCGGGACTCGGGTTCAACGGTCGTCGTGGTGGGGGTTTGGGCCTCCTGCTTCTTAGCCTGATCAAAGATGACCTGACCCGGCTCGTCGACGAATGGGCTGGCGAATGAAGCACTGCTCTCAAGACCCTGAACACCTCGTCCACGTCTTCTGAGACCATCATCGCCTTCCATTATGCTCGAGTCCATAGCCGTGGCGGTCTTTGCAGTTTTGCCCTTGTCCTCGTCTTCAATCTTAATAAGAGGGTGATTGTCGCGGAGCATGCCATCGCTTCCCACTATGTCATCAAAGCTGCTTCCATGATGCCTGGCGTTGAACTCCCTCATCTCAAGCTCTGCACCCTCTCTACCAATTCTTGCCAGTTCATCCAGATCAACCGCAACGCCTTCTTCCCTGGCCTTATGTAATAGCTCAGCCCGATTACGGCGCACGATTTCTTCCCTCCTCCTATGCCTCACCTCTTCCTCCCGCTCTCTCCGGTCTTGGCCATTGTCCGAGGATTCCGAGGAGTTTTGGTGCGGCTGGACCCCATCTCCGAGGCTGTGTAGGGCAACAGCGATTTTGCGTCTTGACTGATCAACCCACTGTCTGACCTGCGGGCTTTCGTAGATGGCGAGTCCGGCGGCAACGAGGACAGAGGCGGCGATTATGAGGCCTGTTTGGAATGGATGGTTAGGCCTTGGACGAGGGTCTTGGTAGGAGTTTGGGGACATAGAGCGAATGTGAGGTCCTGTGAGGGGCTAGTTGGCCGAAGCGGACAATACAAAGAGTGAAAGGCACGAGGGCAAAGACGAGTAGGTACAGAAAAGGCGTTTAGTAGATGGCTCAGCTTACCCTTAGCTAACGGTGCAGGCATTCTGACGATTATTCTCTTGTAACAATCTTAGTTGGTCAAAGGCAGAATTAGGGGAAGTCAATCCGTGATAGGTAGAAAGTGAACAGCTGCAGGGGCGTCTTTAAAGAGGGATTCTAGCAGCCTTGAAGAGCGAAGGAGTGTTACGTGGAGTGCCCTTTAGGCTGTCGTAACCGCCGCCTCCGCCACCTGAGGAGACCCGAGCTTTGACTTTGGCGGGGCGAAGCAGGAGGGCGAGGCGCGGGGCCAAGAGTAAGCTCGGGCCAATATACGGTCATGCGTTGTTCGTTCCCTGCACTACTACTTGAAGCTATATGCTCTATCACCAAGATACCAAAAGAAATTTCCTCGTCCGAGAGATGCCATAACCGATGCCAACTCAATCTATACTAAATATACTTAGACAAACTAGAAACGCTGTGATGATTATCAAACCGCATTCTCATGCCTCCCGATGATCTTCCTGAGCATCCCCATTCTTAATGACATGCTCATGTCTTATATTCCAGAAACTAACCAGAATACCCACTACGCTGGCGAAAAAGGTAATCCAGTATGCACTCCGGTAACACTCCAGCCCTTCCGAACAACTCCTTTCTCCGCTAGGCAAGACCTCCGAATGATGGTCAAATATTGTGCCATAGCATAGGTTAAAGATATTTCCGCTTACGACGGGTGCGAGCGTCATGAATCCCCAATTAACCGAGAATCCATGCACCCCAAACGCATCGACAACCAGCGCAGGGAACACGCCAAAGAGCGCTCCATACGCCAACCCAGAGAAACCAGAGACAACCCATAGATGGTTTGGATTTTCGATACGGGTGGCGCAGACTTGTGCGAGCGTAAAGATGGCCGCTGATGCTGTGGCGCACCAGAAGCGGCTCATGTGCAGTCTCTTGACAAGAACGTCAGAGCCAACCCCGGAAGCCAGTCGCCCAAGAAAGCTCATGAAAGATATGATAGAGACGTGTATCAGCTGACGTTTTGCGACAAACTCTTTTGAGGCTGTGTCATCATAGTGAGTCCAGAGAGCTTGGGCCTAAATCGTGTCAGTCCTAAGTGACATTGGTTGGGGTAGAGCTAAAGCTTACATCGTTGCCAATGTTACTATATTAACTCGTTAGCGAACATTAATTTGTACAAATACTCTCTTCTGAACTTACTTGATGGTCATCAGACCGACACCGGTTAAAACACCAAGCAAACTCCATAATTGCCAAAACTCAATTTTCAGGAGAAGGGCTAATCCGGTTATATCTGGCCTATGTGAGTGGTGTGTACCATGAACCCTAGCGTCATCCTCTGCAGAAATGTCTCCAGGACCAGACATGAGTGAGGAATTCTCGTCTGCATCTACAGAACCAACATCTTGTGAATCATTGTCTACTAATAATATAATTGGTAGCTGCCTTAGGCAAACGTAGACTCGTCTGAAGTGAAATATAGTGCTTACCTTGTTCTTGCTGCGGCAATGAAGAGCCGCTGTATTTGCCTCCGCCAGACTTTGTCGGGTGAAGCCGGTTGGAGTCTCGCCCCGGCAGACCTGAGCCATCTTCGTTGGTGGGCAAGACGGAGTAGCGTGCATTATGGCCCACAATATGAAGGAATGGAACAGAGACCAATACGAGGCAAGATGTGCCTACTGAAAGGAGTAAAAGAAGACTCGACGTTTTACCCGGAAACGCGAGACCAGAGAGCAGCGTATAGAAGAACGCGCTGAGACCAAAAGCAGCTAACGGAAAGGCAGTAGCCGTCCCACGGTGATGTGGCCAGTTCAGTGCAGCTAGGGCTGTGAGCATTCCTACATATGCGGGTGAGAAAGACTACTTACACGTTTTCAGCGCAGCTTGGAAAGCAGCACAGCTGCCAACGCCAGTGAGGAAAGATAAAAAGAAGAGAAGGAGAACGCTCATGGATCCAGCTCCCTTGTCAAACGCTAACCACAGTTAGTCCAGCTTTAGAGTTGCTGACCGTACGATCGTACCAGCACGTATAGGGAAGTATCCTATTGCAAGCGCAAATGCTCCCAGCAGAGCAGCGGGACGAGGTCCCTTTTTATCTACTACAATACCCATAGGTATTCCTGACGCATACATCCCAATATTCGCGGCTGCGCCCTGTTCCATTCTCAGCCAGTATTCAAGAAACGTTTCAAAGGAGAGATGCGTACGATGACATTGCTTTGCGTTGCGGAGAGTTGGAGACGGTCTGCAAACTGTGGCGCCCATGCTGAGTATGCGTACTGTCGAATGTTAGTCCTATGTCTGATCGTAGCTTTCTCCAACTTGCATTCGTTCCGCATGCCAGCGATATCACAGTAGCCGCAACCACAGACACTATCCGCGTTACCCTATGAGCCTTTTCAGACACGTTGACAGCCATCCTGATGCCCAATTCGAGTGTTTGGGCTTTCTTTAGATGCCTTCAACGGTTCATCTAGGCTGGTGGGTGTCGACGTTCCTTTATGTGGGCGTAGCAGAGCTGCGATTGATATCGACTCGTCTGTTCCAATGCGGAGTCCGATGGTGTACTATCCAGGGATGCTGCTGGTGAGAAGATAATGGTAGGCTTAGACGGTACTGGATCAGCGTATAACTTCACAATAGTGCAATTGGTAGCGCGAGTTTTGTTGATGCGTCGAGAATGGAAATGATTTGGATGAGGTGTCGATGCCTTCCGGAGATAAGGCCGCCGAGCCAATTTCAACGCCTCAAGCCGCATCCCGTCGGCCTGCGGCAACTGGCGTCACTATCACATCAACGACCACAACACAACCGTCAACCTACCATCTCGGAATCATGGGTGCGGCATTATCGATCCCTTTTCTGGTTCTACCCGGCTTGTCTACGGTATACCTTTATCCCCGGCCAGTGGAAATGATGAGCGACTAACCAGCGTCTAGGTAGGCACCTTTGCCGCCTCATGCTGTGGAGCAGCTACCTGCTCTGCAGTATTCAGCTCATGCGGAAAATGCGGAAATAGGTATACATCTATTTACGCCCTATCAGAAGACTAGGACTAATTCATTTCTTGCAGTATGGCAACTCGGATAGCATACGCTCTCATCCTTCTCGTCAACTCGATCGTATCATGGCTCATGCTCACTGACTGGGCAATGAAGAAGCTTTCGCATCTCACTCTTGACTATGTGGATATTAGTTGTAATGGAGAACAATGTTATGGCTATGTCGCGGTTCAAAGAATCAACTTTGCCTTGGGATTCTTCCATGCCATCCTCGCCATTATCCTCCTCGGAGTCCGTTCTTCCAAAGACGGACGCGCACCTATCCAGAACGGTTTCTGGGGCCCTAAGATCATCGCATGGATAGGCCTCATCGTACTGACCTTCTTTATCCCGAATAAATTTTTTATCGCATGGGGCAACTACTTTGCGCTTATCGGAGCATGCCTTTTCCTGCTTATTGGCCTGATTCTCCTTGTCGATTTGGCCCACAACTGGGCGGAATACTGCCAGGAGAAGATTGAGACCACCGAATCCAGAGTCTGGACTGCGCTTTTGGTTGGATCAGCTTTCTTTATGTACTTGGCTTCTCTCGCTATGACGATTGTTATGTACATTTTCTTCGCGCGTGGTGGCTGCTCGATGAACCAAGCTTCTATCACGGTAGGCCATTCTACTCTCCTACATTATTTTCTAGAAATTCATATGTCTAATACCACCTACAGATCAATCTCTTGCTCCTTCTCATCGCTTCAATAATCTCCATTCACCCCTCGATCCAAGCCGTCAATCCACGAGCCGGTCTCGCTCAATCAGCTATGGTTGCAGTCTACTGCACATATCTGACCATGTCAGCGGTGGGAATGGAGCCTGATGATCAGCACTGCAATCCTCTAATCCGCGCTCGTGGAACCCGCCGGGCAACTATCGTTATTGGCGCGATCGTTACCTTCATCACGGTAGCCTACACCACAACACGCGCCGCAACCTACGGCCTAGCTCTTGGCCAACAGGGCAACTCGTACAGTAACTCGTACTCCCAGCTTAATTCAGAGGACTATGAGCATGGCCTCGTCACACAGCAACCGGAATCGCGACGAGAAATGCGCGCTGCGGCTCTCCGCGCGGCTGTTGAGAGCGGCTCTTTACCTGCCTCCGCCCTTGATGATTCAGACAGTGACGACGAAGATGAAGACGGACACGGGAAGAACCCTCGCGATGACGAGCGCAATGCTACGCAGTACAATTACACACTTTTCCACGTGATATTCCTACTTAGCACCGCGTGGGTAGCGACACTGCTCACAATGAATTTCGATGAGAAGGGTGTGGAGGACGACTTCATACCCGTTGGACGGACGTACTGGGCAAGCTGGGCGAAGATCGTGAGTGCGTGGGCTTGCTATGGTATTTACATCTGGAGTCTGGTCGCTCCAGTTGTGCTTCCGGAGAGATTTGATTATTAGTGCATGCTAAATATGAGAAGGGCCACTTTTCTTTGTGAAGGGTTTTGGGGACATGGGGATTTTGCTTTTGGAAAGGTAAGTCATGGTACTTGTATCAATAGTTCCATATTCATATGTAGGAGGGTTTCCTCAATGTCAAATAAAATAGTCAAAGCTGTGTACTCTTATATTCTGTGTTTTTCGGAACGTTACATTTTGAATCGGCAACTGAACCAAGCACGAATAACAAACATGGCTAGAAATAATGCGAGATCCCTCAAATAGCTTCTCAAATAAGTATAGGGTTTACAAGATCTCCGAGCATCAGGCGCCATTGTGGCTACGTCAATCAAGATCTTTAGGCTCTGCGCTATCCTCATCATCAGAACCTCTTCTGGGATCTAGGCCTGCCAAAGGGTACTTCTATATGTCCAGCTCTGCACGCGCTTGGGTCCTTTGTTCGACCATTCCTAGTCCTCGCTCCACTGTGCTTCTCAATGTGTCTTTAGCGATTCTTAGAGTAGTTATGAACACGTTTATCGAACTCATCATTCCGGTCTGAGCCATCTCGAATACGCACTCTACCATTTCTATTTCAGAGCGGATTTCGTCCTCATCACAGTTGGTGCGAGGCTGGATGCGGTCTACTAGAGGTGGGATTGAAAAGGGGTAGGGGTCGGCAATGTGCGCTGCAGAGATGGGTTGCCTGGCTTGGCTGGCTTGATTTGTTTGGCCCTTTAGGGCTTCCGGCCTTCAGGTGCGGTAAAGAGAGGAAGGGGCCAGCTGCCAGAAGACGGGGACTAGATTGTTGACTCATTGTGGTCAGACATGGCAATAATCAGTTAGTTACGGTTGTGTTGGATTACATAGTAACATAACTAACCAAATCATAATCGGATATACCACAGAAATAAGGAAAGAAGGGTAGACCTTTAAGGTAGACCTCCGGGGAGCCCTCCGGGTAGAGCTTCGGGTATAAGCTTTAGTAGGGTTCTTATCTACAGGTGGTTTAGTGCCAAGAAGACATAATCAACGTAACTATGCAATCAAATCGCAATCGAACGGCTGATTATGATTCTATAGTTATTGCCATCACTGATTGTGGTGTTGGAGTGTGAGTATTCGGCTGGATAGTTGATTAAGCTATGTGAGACTGAGATGGATTGCAGATAGGAATAAAGGATGCTATATAACTCTTCATAGCATCAGACGGTGTTTGCCATGGCACCTAGTAACATGAATATGTCTTGCTGGCAGAGTTCATAGACAACAAACGACGAACGAGATCGAAATCAGACAACGCAATGTTGATAATGGTTTTTAGGGATACAATTAATGAATATTGGATCACAGGATGACAAGGATACAAGCCTATGCAGATGTAGTGAGCAGAAAAACCCAACTGCATACTTCCAATAGTGAATGCCAATCGTAGCCATAGGGGTTCCAGAAAGTGTATACCTTCAAGTGAAGATGATCCCTCCATCAACTACGATCGTCTGGCCTGTGACATAATCCGAGTCTGGACCGGCCAAAAAGCTTACTACCTTAGAAACGTCTTCCGGCACACTTGTTCTGCCCAACGCAATCAAGTCCTCAGTGTACTTTTTGATGGTTTCGCCTTTCTTTGCGCCTTTTAGTTTACCTAGCTCTTCATCAATCAGATCCCACATGGCTGTACCAACAATGCCAGGAGCATAAGCATTGACCGTGATTTTGTGGCTTGCCATTTCCATAGCAAAGGCTTGCGTCATCCCACGTACAGCCCATTTGCTGGCTGAATAATGTGACAGAAGAGCAAACGATTTGAAGGCAACGATGCTAAATTAAACGAGTCAGAGTGTGGTGTGTTAGGGAGATCCCAAAAAACTTGAAGTGTACGATAAAGATACGAAGTAGATACTGTATATTCTCACCTTGCAGCCCCCAGAATTTTACCTCCGCTGCCCTGCTTGATCATCTGCTTCGCAGCGCTTGAATAACAATTGTAAACACCGTAAACATTTACTTCAAACATGCGTTTTAAATCCTCTTCTGTGAGGTCCAGGAGAGCTTTCACTTGAGCTATGCCTGCATTTGCAACCATTGTATTTAATGGACCTAGCTGGGAGACGGAAGTCTCAACCATTTTTCCTACTTCAGAACGTTTCGATACATCTGCAAGATAATGAACGGCATTGCGACCCATGGACTTGATCTCGGACACAACTTCTTCTGCTCCAGTTTTATTGGCATGAATATCATTAACACAAATATCATAGCCATCTTGGGCAAGTCTTAGAGCTATGGATTTGCCTCTAGTATGAGAAAGTTGGATTAGAGTGATGAAATTGGATTAGAGATTGAATGCGAAGCCAAAATCTTACATTCCACGACTAGACCCAGTTACGATCGCTGTTCTGGGATTCCGATCAGAGGAAATGGCGTATGCTCGAGCATGTTGCAATGTCTGAGTGGCTGTAACTCGAGGTAGCCCAGTAAGTCTGTTTGAAGCTTGCCAGAGGCTTCTCGGGGCCGGCCGAAACGCCATTGAGGGAGCAGGCTGTTTGGACCCATTTCATTCACTCTTTCCCATTTTGGGATTAGCGCATACGCGCTCCATAAGAGTTACCACTAATATGTAGAATAGACCTCTTCTCCCTCTAGACACCAATAACACAACCAATTAAGCAATTGCTATACTGTAGCTACTGAAGTGCTACTAACACTGATTAGTGATTACAGATTAGGAGACGGTACTATTTTAAAGAGGAATTAACTATGAAAGGCCCACCTGCCTATGTAGAGAACCTTTATATGAGATTTGCTAGGGAATACGCGTTAAGAAGTAGACGCCTACCTATGCTTATATTTCTACAACTTAATTTGCATTTAAAGATTTAGAGGCCTGCCTATACTCGTCTTTCTATATCGCGTCTATTACGCATTTATGGCACCTGCGCGTCTTACTGTTTATCGCAACCTACGAACTTAATACGGTCTTTATACTAACAACTTTCCCTCCCTCTATACCTCTGAAAACCCTATAGTAACTAATTCTGCCTCCCTCCTTACCTCCTCCTATACAATAAATATGAGCTATGGCGGACTGGTTAGCAAAGCTAGAGAATAAGGATTAGTGGCCTAACGGCTTTAATCCTATAAATAAGAAGAAAGATAAGAGAGATGCTTTTATAAGACATAAATGCTGGGTCTATAACTAATTATAGTTATAAAATAGTGATCTCTGGGAGCAATTTAAAGAAGACTTTAATAAATAGACGGTATAGCTATTTAATAAAGTTAATAAGACACACTTATGTAATTTACGAAGTGCTCTATATAAGTATGGAGTTTGGGTATATAAGTTAAATCGCCCTCCTAAGCTGAACGACGTACTATATAAATGCCTTTAGGAGGAAGAGCTGACTGCTTGGATAATACTAGAGATTTAATAAACAATACCAAAGGATAGAGAATTTAAGTTAAACCTTATAGCATATATGCTAAAGATAGGTGGAGTTAAAGTATAAGTTGGCAACCTTAATAATGTTAAATAATAACCTACGCAATACTAAAACTTACCTCCTCTACTCTTACTAGTAGACCGTACTGCCAGAGATATTATTTCCCTTATAAAGTTGATTATAGTAGACAATAAATACAGCGGTTAGAATGATAACTTTAATATTAAACTTAATATCTTTAAGAATTACTATAAGCAACTTAATATTACTAATAATGCAATAAAGGTAAAGGTATATTCCAATATACTAAAGGATAATGCTTTTAACCACTTCTTTGCAAATCAAGCATTGTATAAAGAAAGTACACCTACTTTTACTTAACTTTGCGGTGCAATATAAGCCTATTTTAAGAATAATAACCACCACTGCTCTTAACTTTAGTTATTTAACAGCCTTACACTAAAGGAAGTTATATCTTAACTAGAGAATACGGCTAAATAGAAGAAGGAATACCTTAATATCTTAGTTAAAGACCTCTAAAAAGCATAGAACGGCGCTAATAAGACTATAAAGGGTGACGCCGCTTTGTAATAGCGCTTAATTATTACGTGTTAAGATGACTTGGCTTATAGTTACGCATGCTTTTAACCACCTGATATATTGCTAGCCTTAATTAACTCTCTTTAAAGCTTAATTGTTACCTATAAGAGAAGTTACCTACTGGCTATAGCTGCCTATATTGCAGGAGAAGATAAAGAGGAAGAAGCGTACTATATAGACCGCCAATACGTTTGTAATAATAACAATTATAATAATCGCGGTACCTTATAATTTTAACGCTTCCCACGATACCCTTAGAATCGCAATACTTAATACCTTTAAGAACGATACCCTTAAGACTAAAATCCTTAATTCCGCAACCCTCGTAACTTACAAGTTAAGAGATGCTTTGTTTATAAGAAATAAGGCTATTAGTCTACTAAACACTTAAAAGAAGAGTAAGAAGATTAAAAAGAGAAGTATAGATATAAATACGGCCATACCTTTAATTAGAATGCTGCCTAATAGATTACTGAATACAAAGGCACCGAAGACAACAATAATTTTAATAACTTTCAGACCTTTATACTTAATCTTAAAGAAGATACTAAACACGCTAAATACTTTATGTTATTAATAGTTGAGAAGTTAAGCAACCTTGTAACTTAATATGTACTTATAGGAGTAGTTCCTAATAAGTCTACTTTCCCTTTTGCATATTTAACCACCTCTAAAGAGACCTCTCGATACAACTCTAATAAATAGTACGGTATTATGATTGACATAGAAGCAGCAAGAGTATTAACTGCTAGATTTAGCTAATATCTTATATATAAGGAGACCGTTAACTTAATAGCTATACTTAATACTTCTAACGCTAGCGCTATTAAGGTTAAGTTCGGAATTGGCTTAACGTTATTAGTAGGTTCTCTTAAAGTGTAATCACCGGTAGGAGAGATTGTATTTTATATTGTATACGCTAATACCCCATTTCTTATAAGCCTACAAGATCTTGACTTTCTAGGTTGCTACTATAATAACCTCACTAATAAGGTAGTAACTCCTACATTAACAGTGCTAGTGGTATAACAGTTTGGTCACCCCTTCCTACTATAGGGAAAGACTCTATAGCAATTTGTTACTGTATTAATTACATTAACAGTATGCTACTTAATGGTAACAGAGTTGTTACAATTACACCGTCGTTTTAGCTATCCTTTAGTTGGGAAGTTATATGCTCTACTTAAGCGTTTAGGTTATAATATTAATAAAGAGATAATTAAGAAGCTAACTAAGTACTATTGCTATTGTTAAAAGCACGGCAAATCCCTATATAGATTTAAGTTTAAGCTTTCTAATAATTTGGACTTTAATTATATAGTATTTATTAATATCTTCTACATTAACAGCAAGCCAGTACTCCACGTTGTTAATAAGGCTATAGGATTTACCGCCGCCCAATTTCTAAAAGATATATCTATAAAAACCACCTAGGAGGCTCTTTATACTTATTAGCTTGATACTTATCTCAGTCCCCCTAATTTAGTTATATATAATGCCGGTACTAACTTTAATAGCTATGAGTTTTGTTAAAACGCCTTTATAGTTGCAATAAAGACCAAGTACGTGCCCGTTAAGGCTTATTAGAGCATTAGAAAGGTTAAATAAGGTTATATAACCCTTCTTCGCGCCTATAAGATTATTTAAGAAGAGATAGGTTTAGATATTTTAAAGGAGGCATGTTTATAGATAGCTATTAAGGTGTTAAATAATTCTATAGGCCCTAATAGCTTAGTACTAACTCTACTAGTATTTAGTACTTTCCTATAAATGTTAGACAGTAACATACTGGCACCATTAATTTAACAATATGCTGTCGCCATATATAAAGCAATGGAAGAGATTATAAAGGAGAGAGCTAAGAGAATAGTTAATAACGTACTTAATACTTAAAATAGTCCTAATATAGAAGCTTTATATAACCTACTACCTAATTCCCTAGTGCTTGTATATAGAGAGAAAGGAGGCTGGAAAGGCCCCTTCCTATTAATTGGAATTACTGGTAAGACTTATAAGGTTAAACTCTTATCTAAAGTTACCAATTTCTAATTAACTTATGTCAAGCTATATTATAAAGAGAGTATAGTTAGAGACTCTAAGGGAGATTAATCTAATAGAGAGTAAGTTAATAAAGGAGAAGAGGAGCAAGAGGTACTAATTTAGCAACTATAATATAACCGCTAGCGACCTAAATGATTTTGTGGACCTAACGTTACTGTCTATATAGCAATTCCATTATATACTAACTCCTGTATAAAGGAGATTAACGGCCTACTTAAGAAGGGCGTATTTTGAATTACTGATACTTCTACAGTACTAGAATGCACCTATATATTTAACTCCTAATTTATTAATAATATTAAGAACAAGGGCACCAATTAAGCGTTTAAAAAGTTATAATTAGTTATATAAGCCTACAACAATTAGGAGAAGGAATTGGTGTTAATATAGTTACCTACTATTCAACGATTGAGTTAATGAATTATACTTACACTCACATCTTCTCTTCTTAAGGAAGGCACCTCCCTATATCTCCGTAATATCTTATAAGCGTATATACAATCTACTACTCTTTTAAATTGTGATTTCTATATTCGCCCACCTCCAGAACTCTTAGATATCTTATAACTTAGTAATATACCATTATAAAGGTGATTAAGCCTCTATATGGTATCCCTGAGGCTGGCAACTATTAGTTCTTAATATACTACCTTTACTATATAAAGAAGCTTAAGATAAAGGAGTCTACCTACAACCCTTACCTCCTCTACACGCATAAAGCTAGAGTAGGAATTGTTAGCCTCCAGACCAACAATACTCTATTTATTAGAAATAAAGAGTTTGTATAAAATAAGGAAATTAATCTTATAAACGCTAAGTTTATAGTAAAGGAATGTAAGAAACTCATAACAAGTACTCTAATTAAGTTTAATAGTAGTTAAATTACTCTTAATAACAATAACTCTATTATATTTAACTAAATATGCTAGTGCGAGAACTTAAACCTTATTAACCTTAAGATTACTAATCTTACAAGTTTAAGAGGCACTAAGAGAGTTGCGGTCACCCTAAAAGATTAATATATTACTTAACGCGTAAGAGGAGCGTATATTGCCTCTATATGCTAACTAGAGTCTTTATTTAATCTTTCCTTTACGGCTTAAGTTACTAACCCAAAAGAAGGTAACGTAAAGAAGCTAAATAAGTGTTTATAATGGCAAATTGATAATAAGTTAAGAGGCCTGTAATTTATACCTTTAGACCTCTAATTACCTAAGATTATGGTATTTACAGATGCCTCTTTTGCTAATAACGCTAATAACACCTTGTAAATTGGCTTTATAATTACAATTACCAATAATAGTAGCAGTATAAATATTGTTTATTGGTCCTCTATTAAGTGCAAGAGAGTTACTCACTTAGTTCTAGCCTCTAAACTATATATAATGGCTCACGGATTTAATCACGGCGCGGTCTTAAAGTCTATAATAGAGAAGATCTTATAGGTAAAGCTCCCGCTTATACTCTATACAGATTCCAAGTCGCTATATAAATACCTTATTAAGTTGGGAAGTACTTAGGAGAAGAGATTAATAGTTAACTTAATATGCTTGCGCTAATTATATAAGAGACGCATAATTATAGAAATTAAATAGATTGACGGCGACTTAAACCCTATAGACGTAATAATAAAAGTAAATGCTTGTAATGCATTAAGAAACCTTATTAACATAAATACAATTAACTTAAATACGAAGGAATGGGTAGAGAGAGGTTAAGTAGTTAGTAAGAAATTAAGTGAACGTAGAATGCAGAGACTGGAGTTAGATTTTAATATCACGTGCGGTATGTTACGTGTATGGGTTATTGGGCTAATTATATAGAGAGTTGCCAGTGTTTAGACCTATTTTATTCACTCTTTCCCATTTTGGGATTAGCGTATACGCGCTCTATAAGAGTTACCACTAATATGTAGAATAGACCTCTTCTTCCTTTAGACACCAATAACACAACCAATTAAGCAATTGCTATACCGTAGCTACTAAAGTGCTACCAACACAGGCATAATTAAAAGCCAAAACTCGTCAATTTAGGAATTATGGGGAAATTAGAAGAAAGCAGAGCTTATAATGGGGCACCGGGATTACTTGACTCTATCAATAACAACGGGGTAGCTTTGCACCGTCTCGGCGGTGAGGAGTATGCGTCTACCCCTCTGCGCCATCAGTGTGGCCTAGGAACTAGGGAAAGCTTAAGGATTAACGGAGAAACATGGGGTAAAATTAATGCATTGTGGATAGCATCCGATACAGACGTTTGGGGAGCTGGAACGGCCAAACATGTGCAAGTGCGGAGAATCTTGGAAGGGAACCCCGGATTACCTCTTTCGGATGCAAACACTTCGTGACGACGCGTCGAACTTTCAACAGCATTTCAATCAACAACGCTTGTAAACATGTCGCGCCAAAGCACCACCCAGCCACGAAATCTGACTTTGACAGAGGAACTAGAGAAGTTGGAGCAGTCCATAACTCTAACGCTGCAAGGTAAAGACTTCAGTCCACAAATACCACGCGCAATATTAATCATTTTCGTGCAGAAATCGACTACAATTTCAGCCGCGCCCATCGTATTGTTACTACTAGCATCCTCCCAATTGTCGAGCAGTACGCAAAACATTCCGAAGCGGTCTGGGAAGGCTCCAAGGTTGGTACACTATCACAATGCTCGTATTTTAAATATTCTGGCATCTAACCCCGCCATTCATAGTTCTGGAAACAATTCTTCGAAGCTAGTGCCAATGTTTCCCTATCAGGCTACGAAGAGGCTGCTGCGGATGAATCTACCACTCACGAAGACACACAAGCGTCTCAAACTTATGATAGCGAGTTAACTGAGGATACTGTGACCGGCACGACCGCCACACCCCCAAAACCCTCCTCTCACGCCGACGAGGGCCATGACGACACCTCTATTCTCTCCTCTCCGTCTCTTGCACATGCACACAGTACCCCACGCGCACCACATACCGGCATGAAAGCCCAAGCAAGTAGCGCAGCAGCAGGCGCAACATTTGCGGACTACCCATCTCCCTACGAAGCGCTCAAGCGGGAGGTCCATGGGGGCGCCGCATCTCCGGGCCCCGACCCGATAACACCGGGCAAAGCACAGGCACTACCAGACATGACAATGACTCCTACCTCTTCGCCTTTCATGCCCACTGCTACACAACGACGAGTCAGTGCCGCGCCAACAAACACCGACCCACTACTGCATCGCGTGCTAGACAAAACATATCGCATCGCCGCAACGCCGCATACAGCACGGAAGCAAAAGCAGGCTGTTGGGTTTACTCCCGGCACCTCTTCGCGGCCAGCAGCGCCACGATGGGCGGACGACTCCTCTCCTCCCTCGTCACCAGCGCCCCAATTGCGCGCGGACATATTCTCTTCACCGCTGAAAGCGCCCAGAACACCAGGTGTAAGCGTGCAGCGCACTCCCGCACGAGGCACGGACAACAGATTCAGGACCAGCGGAACCGGCGTGTTCGGCACGGGAGGACAGGGTATGTGGGAGAGTGACAGCGACGAGGACGATGCGTTAGATTTCAGTCCGCCTAAGACGATGCAGTTTCATGTTCCGCAGAGCAGGCTGCTTCAAACACCGGGTAAGCTATCGCTGATGCCTTTTTGTCTACCAGTAGCAACTAATGAATTTGTAGCTCGTGAAGCAAGTAAGCGCATTGTGGAAGACCTGCTCCTTACGGCTGGAGGGGATATTACTGATGAATTTGAGGGAGAGGAGGACAGTCCGAGTGTTGTAAGACGGAATCAGGAACTGGACGATAGTTTCTAGATTTGAAAAAAAGCTGAGAGGCCTCCTTGCAAAGGCCTGCTCTAATTGTGAGGAGATAGCTGTCGTACTGTTAGCCGTATCATTATACCCCATTTATAGGAGCATGTCACAAAATATGTGATACAACCTAACGACCAAAATACTTCGTTAAATGAAAATAAACTTGTTCCTATTCTTGATCAGGAGTCCCAATTTGGTTGGAAAACTATGCTGGGCATTTTAAACAGTTATAGATAGCTTTAGGACATTTCCCAAACTTTCTATCCATTAATTACTCTTTACAACTTGAAACAGAATACTTGAAATGGCAAAGATATGCTACTGTGGCAGTGCAAGAACGGTGCGAGGTGGCGCTCCGAGCGACTGGCGGGGAGTGGGCGGCGATCCCGAAACGCTCGTTTCCAAATCTGGAAAGTTATACCTCCGTCATCAGTCCAGCTTTGACTTGAAGCAACCTTCACGAAAAACGGTCCTCTCCAACACTCCTACAAAAATGTCAAAGGGGCGACCGCAGACGTCCGGATATGAGCGAATTGCCCAAGCTGAGGACGAGGAGGACTACCTCGAAGATTCCGAAGATGAAGACCTCCAGCGCGGTCAAAGCTCCCTGTCTATTCCTGGACCAAGATATGCCCCGATTCAGCCAAAGCGGACTCCACGCATGCAAGCCTCTGATGCATCATCGCCTACGACGCGGAAAAATCTACCTATGTATAAAAGGCAGAGAAGCAACTCTGGTGTCGATATTAAGGCAATAAACGCACGGCTCGAGAGGTGGGCAGACGAGATCGCGCAGAGGTTCAAGATTCGGAAAAGTAAGGGCAAAACACAAGAGGATGAGCAGCTGGAAATACATCACTCTGTCTTTCAGGCACCAGATTGGGTACGCCCAGCAACTGCAGACTCTCTCACTTTCGACTATGAAGGATCTGGAAACCGAATGACAAAGCTACAATTTGATGATATCGTGGAGAGCGTCAGACTAGCTATAGAGCTAGGCACACATCCAAAGCTCATATCGCAAGGCAGCTCGGGTAGCTACTTTGCACGAAATACAGATGGCAAGGTTGTGGGAGTGTTCAAGCCAAAGGACGAGGAACCGTATGCCTCTCGAAATCCTAAATGGACGAAATGGATACATCGGAATCTTTTCCCTTTCTTTTTTGGAAGAGCATGCTTGATTCCAAATCTCAGTTATATTTCCGAAGCCGCTGCATATGTACTCGATACACAACTACGAACGAACCTTGTCCCCTACACCGACATCGTACCACTATCCTCCAAATCGTTCTACTATGACTTCTGGGATCGTAGAGCATACTACCGCAAGAAGAAGCCCTTCCCAGAGAAGGTTGGAAGTTTTCAGGTCTTTTTGAAGGGATATAAGGACGCGAATATTTTCTTGAAAGAGCATCCTTGGCCTGATCAGCACAGCTCTAGCTTTAGGACAGACGGCGCACCACGCCGGAAGAAGCGGCGATGGGCCGAGGAATGTCGTCCAGGCGGTCCACAGTCCGATGACGAAGATGACGATAATGACCCCCGGTCAAACACAGTGGAAGAAGCACAAAGGAGGAGGGTCTTTTGGACGGACACTCTACAGCAATCATTCCGTGAACAACTAGAAAAACTCGTAATATTGGATTATATCATGCGAAACACCGACCGAGGCTTGGATAACTGGATGATTAAAATAGACCAAAAAACGCAAGAGGCCACCATCGTTGCTGAACCACCGAAGACAAATGGACATATTGATGGAGATGAAGCCAACGGTTATACAAAACAATCGATATCAGAGCCAGACCCGTACAAGCGCCAGGAACCAATGACCGCTGTCAGTCGATCAGCAACGCCTTTGAATAATGCTCCTGAGCCCTCAATATCTATTGGGGCTATTGACAACAGTCTTTCATGGCCATGGAAGCACCCTGACGCTGTATGTTTCATTTTTTTTATATTTTAATTATCTCTAGAGACATACTAATAGTCTCGGTAGTGGCGAAGCTATCCATTTGGCTGGTTATTCCTCCCTGTTTCCCTCATTGGGCAGCCTTTCTCGGAGGCTACTCGGCACCATTTCCTCCCGCTTCTTACCTCTAAACAATGGTGGAGTGACACACAGCTAGCTCTTCGGCAGTGTTTCACACAAGACGCCGACTTTAAAGAAAGAATGTACGCAAAGCAGATAGCGGTAATGAAGGGACAAGCTTGGAACGTTGTTGAGACTTTGAAGACGCCGGATCATGGTCCACTAGAGCTCACTCGAAGAGCTCGTGTCTGCGTCTGGGATGATTTGGTTGATATTCCTATCGCTGTCCCACTCCGAGCTCCGTCTGCGGAAGTGAGAAGGCGACAGCAAAATGATAGACCCAGAGCTAGTGCAGAACATGAAGAAATGGACATCAGCGCCGCTCTATCCACCCCAAAGCAGAAACCGCAGCCCGATCTTTTAATAGGTTCCCCTCCCTTGGACCTTGCAAATACCAATCGCTTCAATATTTCACGGCAATCTAGCTCGATAGATGTAAGGGAAAGCGACGATAGCATGCGTGGACCTCTCTCCCCCGCTACAGTCCAAGCTATTTCATGGAGCGCGAGTACAAACAGGGATGGGTCGGGCGGTATGAGTAACAGTCGGCCTAATCACAAGGCTCGAATGAGCTATGATGAATCTCACCACTCTCGCTGGCATCGCGAAAATTCGGACAGCAGGCGGAGGAGATTTTCCTTTTCGATGCGGCACAGCAGCAATCCTCTCATTATGGGCGATGATGATATAGAGGGTGATCTTGGATATGCGGCGAATGAAGACATGGAAGGCAATCGAAAGCGCGTTATTGTAGAACGTTTAGAGATGGTAAAAGCCAAGAACCCTGTTTTTACATGGTGTTAAGGGGTTACATTGGCGAGACTTCAGCCTATCACGAGAGCGTTGAATTTGGAGGCCTTTGTCTTCGGCATATATCATGGCGTTTTCGTCTAGTTTACGCATTTTAATTCTTGTAAAATATCAAGCTGCAACATGCAGGACTGCATGTACGATTGATGTCACATCATGATGATGTTGAAATTCCGCAAATCGGAGCTTGATGGCATGAATGTGGTGTAGTGATTACCCTGTATAGACTAAGGTACGAAACGTTTGGCGTTGCGGCTCACGGGCTTTCCATACCTTTTCGCCTACGCCACCTAGGCCACAGTCATTAATCAGCCTCACATTCAGACTTCGACGGTGACCTGATGCCATAGCATCCAACTGAGAATTTCCTCAACTACCAAATCATCGTATTCACTTTGATAACCAGCCTAGGACATTCGCTACTTTGGCCACCCCATGTAGCCGGCTATAAATCGCGGTCCTAACTCCGTGCCTGGTTACACCAGTAACTTCCTCATGCCTCCGACGCCACTAAGCTCCTCTAACGCGGCGTCCTTACCGCCATAAGTCCCATCAGATTGTTCTACTTTTGTGTTGAAATGAATCCCGCGCAATTGCTAAACCCAAAGGGGTTCAAGAAATCGAATGGTACTTCACCTTTTCTTTCTTCGGCCTCCTCACCTTTTCCTTCTTTCACATTTTCACCAATAGCTTCTTCTTTCCGCGCACACAGTGAAACACTAGAGTCGTATGATCAACCATCTATATTTGATAAACTCTCCTTGCACGCCAACCTACATGACTCACTTCCATCTTATTCTGCTCCCATCAATTTAAACATGCTAACCCACAAAGGCAACCCTCACGGGACCGTACCAAGAGCTCATACCCCGCTTCTCAATCCGTTGTCTCTGCTTGATCCAAGGCCCGGCTCTAAACGCCCAAGTCAGGAGCCTGGCACGAATGGATCCGCTTCCAATTCCTTTCCCGGAATTGGTATCAGTGACATGATTGAAAGGATGCATGGCATCCAAGATAGGTCAGAGCAGCCACAGAAACGTCTAAAACGTGACCTCGACGACGGCCAGGCCAGGAAGAAACTCCATTCGAGCAGCATGAGTGGTGGAAGCTTGCTGAGTGAGCGTACCGACACACAGGCGGATGAACCGACCTCCACTCGACCTCCACCAGCTGTAGTTGACTTGACTCTAGGTCGGTACTTTCCTTCCAATTGCTAATGTCTCAAGCTGACAAGCATAGGCGATGATGACGATGAAGTTATCCTAATTCGCGATGTTGGGGACCAAGAGGTGTGCATCGGAAAGATAGAAAAGGCCTTGGTCAACGCATATCAGGTTCCAGCGCAAAAACGCACCGCCTGGCAAGGCTCTTCAACGATGTGGCCTCGGATAAAAGTTGTTCTCCGCAGACGCACTGGCTCAACAAACAACGTTATCAGCGTCATAGATCCTAGCGGATATGACTTTGGCAAGATCGATCTAAGAACTGCACAAGGTCTTGCCCCACTTATGGATGGTGCCGGAATCAACCGACTCCGTTGGCAAGCATGTTTAGAAGCTCGCAGGAGGCTGCCTACTGAAGCACCGGCTGGCCCATTTTCTGGCTTGATCAATATTATAATTCAGCTGTACGCCCCTAGGAAGTTTGCCACTAGCATTGGACGGTACCTAAAACAGAGGCAACTCCAGCTGGGACCACCCATTTTCGACCAAGCCCGTGTTGACTACGTCAACCCACAGGAAGTTAAAGTGCCGACTTCAACAGTAGACACATCTCTCGGCCTTGACACCCCACCACCTCAATATGCGCCAGGCGGAGGAAATTATATCGCTCGTAGCGTTGAGGAAATCCGCAATGATGTCCAGGTGATGTTCGACTCCATCACCAAAACGGAAGATCTCCCAGAGAAAGAGCCAGACCCGTCTATCACCACACCCTTGCTAAGACATCAGAAAAAAGCCCTTTATTTCATGACGGAAAGAGAGAGGGAGCGTACTGGAGAGTCCGAGAAAGGAGACCCACTCTACCAACCAAAGTTCAAAAGCAATGGTCGGAAATACTACCTGAACGTTATTACTGGGGGAGAATCTCGTGTGAAGCCGCCACCTGTGCTTGGTGGGATTCTGGCCGATGAGATGGGCTTAGGCAAGACCCTTAGCACGCTGTCCCTCGTTGTCAGCAAAGAGAGTCGCGAAGCTGCTGACGCGTGGTCCAAAAAATCGCCCGAACGGCAAGGTCCTACGCGCAACAACAAGGCAACACTTCTTGTTTGCCCTGTCAGCACTGTTGCCAATTGGGAAGATCAGCTGAAAACGCATATTGTGCCGGGAAGGCTTCGATATTACATTTATCATGGGCAAGGCCGGATACAGGACGTTAATGAGCTAGCCAAATATGACCTTGTCCTGACTACATACAGCACAATTGCGGCTGAGTACCTTCGTGGGAAGCCAATCGAGAAAACGAATTGGTTCCGTATTATATTGGATGAAGCACATTGCATTCGGACGCAATCAACAAGGCAGTCAATGGCGATATGCTCTCTCTCCGCGCAACGCCGATGGGCTGTTACTGGAACACCCGTGCAGAATCGTCTTGATGACTTAGGCGCACTACTCAAATTCCTGCGGATCAAGCCGTTCGATGAGCGCCATGGTTTCACGCAATGGATTCTCAATCCTTTCAAAAACGCTGACCCTGATGTCCTCCCTAAGCTACGCCTGCTGGTAGACAGTATAACTATCCGACGACTTAAGGATGGACTTATAGACCTCCCCCTTCGAACCGACCAAATTGTTCGTCTGAAATTCTCCCACGATGAGCAGACTCTGCATGATTGGTTTGAGAAGGATTCTGCAAGAAAAGTCAATGCAGTAACATCTGGAAACGGAGAGAAGGGCCTAGGTGGTTCAGCATACGCCCGAATTCTTGTTGCAATCCTTAATCTTCGTTTAATATGTGCGCATGGCCAAGAGCTTCTGAGTGATGAGGCAATGAAATCGACGGAAGGCATCAATTATGATAACGCCATTGAACTTGGAGATGAGGATGACGATGATAAACCTGCCTTGTCGCCAAAGCAGGCATATGAAATGTTGCATCTACTCCGCGAAAGTGACGCGGACCACTGCCAAATGTGCAACAACAAGATTGGAGAACCAGACATTGACGATGCGGACGACAAAAAATCTAAGAACACACTTGGATTCATGACGGCTTGTTACCAGATCGTCTGTCCTAGCTGCATTGATGGCTTCCGGAAACAAGTCGAGCCGCTGACCACACCTGACAACCACTTCCACTGTCCTTTCTGCGAGCAATACGTCCAGACCTCTCTCTTCGAGCTGAAGCAGGACGAGCTAGACGAGGACGAAGAGGCACGCGCACGGCTCCGCGAGAACCCAAAGCTCGCAAAAAAAATGGGCCGGTATATTGGGCCGCACACTAAGACAAAGGCTTTGCTAGAGTCACTGCGAATAGACAGGGAATGGAGCGATGCGCACCCCGACGAGCCGCCCATTAAAAGGTAAGCACCACCAACTCAAGATGCACGGGATGTTCGGGAACTGTACTAACATACGATGTGATATCAACAGCGTGGTCTTCTCAGCCTGGACGACGCACCTCGACCTCATCCAGATCGCGCTCGACGCGGCCGGCTTCACCTATACGCGCCTCGACGGGCGCCTCTCCCGCGCCGCCCGCGGCACCGCGCTGCACGCCTTCGCGACCGACCGCTCCGTGCCCATCATCCTGGTCTCCATCGCCGCCGGCGGCCTCGGCCTCAACCTCACCACGGCATCCAAAGTCTACGTCATGGAGCCGCAGTTCAACCCGGCGGCCGAGGCGCAGGCCGTCGACCGCGTGCACCGGTTGGGCCAGAAGCGCGAGGTTGTGATTACCCGGTTCATCATGGAGAAGTCTTTTGAGGAGAAGATGCTCGAGCTGCAGCGGAAGAAGCGGGTGTTGGCGGATTTGAGCATGGGGCGGGAGAAGATCAATAAGGCGGAGGCGGCGAAGAAGCGGTTGGAGGACTTGCGGAGTTTGTTTAGGTGAGGACGTGTCTTGGGGCGGAACGGGCTGGTTGGGACTGCTTGATGCGATTCTGGCCGAGCTCTCGACGCGTGCGGTGAGGCGATGGCTAGGTATGCGGCTGGCGTTGCGGTGGGCGTGCTCCACGGAGTTTTTCTACTGCATGGCGGGACTGACATCTTATCCACTTCGCTACTCCTGCTTTCTTTCTTTATCTTTGCTTTTTAAAATGGCGCGGCGATACCCGGATGAAGACATGTTTATGGCATTAGCTTCGGGCATAGGGGTGGGAATTTAGGCCTTTGAGCCGGCTAAGAGATTAGATTTCAGGGATTCATATCTTTTATCGAGCCTAAGATGAAGAGACCTTCGGTTACTATTTAGTGATGAAATAGCAGTGATAAGGTCTGCTCTCGTGATTGATTTTGGAGCCTGCGCTTTTGATTTTGACAGGCTACGAGGTGTCATGCAGATGTTCGCATAGAATTGCAAGTGCTTCTCCTGTTTGAAAAGTGTTGTTTGAACGACGAGTAGTGTTACAAAATGCATAATGACGATCTCGTGACAACGCCCTCTATATATACATGCTATATCTACAGTCCACCAGCACGATCTTATATCACACATATGTATATGTACAGTAAACTGGGGAAACACAAGCTCGAGCTCTCCCCAACATACTAACACGAGCCGGGAAGTGACTATACTACATTTCATGCAAATACTTCTTCTGCAGGTTATCATCGGGGACCACAGGCATCGTCTCAATCGCACGGATCGTCTTCGGCGCCAGTTGCTCAAGCATTGGAAGCAGGTGGCCCTCCGTATCCTCAGGGTCGTAACCGCGCCCGGCCTCCTCGGCCCGCCTGACGTGCGCGAGGGCCGCCCCCATGATGACCAGCGTCTTGTATCGCGGCATCAGTGTGCGCTTGTTCCTGACGTCGATTGGCCGCACATCCATCCTTTCGTAGCCGAGGACGTTTCGCCGCCTGTACCACGGATTGGTGGAGCGCCACCCGATGAAGTTGGGCATAAGATATGCCTCGCAGGCAGTGAAGGCGTCGACCATGTGGCCAGAGCGTGCCAGCACCTGGATGAATTCGTTCCAGGTTAAGTTATCCAATACGTAGCCGTCTGCGATCAGGGACGAGATGATCTGCTGGACTTTTGGCACTTTCCTGCTGTCGTTTCGCTTGAGGATGCTGTGCATATATATTCGTATAGGGCGGACGAGGAGATCGCGACGGTTGGGAGCGATCTTTTCCTTGCCCTCTGTTTTGGGCCCTGCGAGTGATTCAGCAGGTGGAGTTTCGACGGTTGGTGCTGACTCGATTGGAGGTGTGCCGGAAGCAGTCGGTAGCCTTACGGGATCGGACCCAAGCAATTTCACAAGCTTCGCAACCTGTGCTCGGGCAAGATTCCAACATTTATCAACTTCTTCGTGTTTATTTGCGCAACAATGTGCGTTCATGAGCGCTGTGAGAAGTCCTAGAGGCGCTTCGTAATTGCCATATTCATCATGTCTCGCCGCAGCCGCAACCTCAATCAGCTCTTGACAGATCTTATAGGCACCTCGAGTACCATACAGCATGATGAGAAACTCGAAGTAGCCATCAGGGCTGACCTGATTCAAAGGCATGCCGTGTAATCCTTGGCGCGGTTGCTTTGACGCGTAGTCCGATGGATCGCTTTCAGCCAGAATTTCGCGCAATCCCTCTTCAACTTCCACCAAGCGAGCTTCACTTCTTTTGCCATTTCCGTGGGGCTTATGATTTATGATGTCGACTTCCGCAAAAGCTTTGGCCTTCAGATAAGCCATGCGAGAACTGACTGTCGGTCTGATCCGTTTGTCAACCATACGCTCGTGAGCTTTGAGTGCCCGGTGTACTTGGAACTCGCTGATAAACCCGGCCATGACAAGTGCGTAATGGTGTGCACATGCTCGTATGTTGTTTTTTACCATTGTCTTTCTTAGTATTTTGTACGCTGCATCTGTCTGGCGAAGAGCGATTAGTGATTTCATGAGAGCACTGTAAGATAGTGAGTCGAGTGGAATTTTCTCAGCCTGCATCGATCTGTAAATTCTCATGGTTGATTCAAGGTCCGATCGTGCCGCATATGTTGTCAAGAGGATGTTCCACGTTGGCGTCAGGGGTCCATGGAGAGTTCCAGCACGCTTATCTTTCAACATTGCTCCAGCAGCGGCCTCTGCCGCTGCCAAATCGTCAGAATTTACATTAACGAGAACTAAGGCAGATCGCGTTACTGCGTAGTTCTGAATGAGCACATTTTCTGATCGAGCTTGTGCGAATAAACCTTGGACAGCCTCGACGTCGCCTCTCCTTGCACAAATATCAAGCACTGGACCAAATGACCATGAATCAGGGCGGAGACCAGATTTAACTAAGTCATCGAAACATTTCAGAGTGCCGTCCAAATCATCCGCTCTTGCATAGGTATGAAGAAGAATATTCCAGCTAACAATATCAGGCTTCAAGCCAAATTCTTCCGATATGCGTTCGAATTGCTTGTGTACCGCAGATATTTCGAGTCGTCTGGAGTGGACGTATAGTAGCGGCCATAAAGATGCATGATTCTTTAGTGGCCCTGGCTCTTGTGTCCGAAGCTCTTGAAAGTATTCGTGGACCCTCCCTGCATCGCCAACTCGAGCATATGAATTCATTAATTGTAGCAAGACGTTTCTAGTAAGGTGCCCATGGAACCTGTGCCAATCGCTTGTCAAACTCGACACAGTAGTTCTCGCACCTGGATACGGCTTGAAGCTGTAATGACTAGCCATTAGCTTCATAAATGCCATTATGAGATTTTGGGAAGGATAAAATCCATCACGAGAATCTCTCTCTACGGCTTCATCTCGATACTCTGCATAAAGGTGTAAGTGGAGTTTAGGACGATGGGAGTAATTGCGATACTGTTGCAACGAGAGCAGTTTGAAAAGAATGTTCTCATAATAATCCTTCGTCGACAAGCCTAGAGAACGAAGAACATGAAAGAAGCCTCGGATGAAAGCGTCATCAAGATCAGGCGCTGCAACTGCTCTTTCAATCACTTTTGGAACGATCCCAGCCATAAAGCTCTCGAGCACTGAGGGTTTCTCAGTCGTCGACTGGAAATCATACCGGAATTGTTTTGCGAATTGAAGAAGCGAAACGGCGTTCGAAAACAGCATAGGCAACTGAGAGACAACCGTCCAGAGATGTGGATACTCCCCAGGAAGCCCTTTCCGATCCCAGAATCTCATGAAAGTCTGGAATACATGTATAGCAAGGTCCCATTGATTGTCCTGAACGGTACGTGCTAAGAGAACGTCGGTGCCAAAGCGGTGTCCAACTGCACGATCGGCGGCCTCGTCGTGTAGCTTTACTGCTCGACCAACCATGTGCAGTTTCAGATGCCCTGATATGGCCGCCCGATAAGATGAAGCTCGGCGGCTCTCGGGAAGAAGAGAATCAAAAACTTGAAGTGAGCGAGATGCATAGACAGGATGCTCCGACAGCGCAAGATAGTTGAGTAGGTCAGCTCTCAAAGTTGACGCACGCTCTGATTCATCCAGAATCCCATAGAGCCGCCATGCCAGCCCTTGCCGACCTTTGCCCTTGGATTGCAGAAGTGCTTGCAGAGCATCAAGTGCATCAGATGTTTGGAGAATCTGCTTCAACTCTTGGACCTCCTGCGCCTCTTCGGACGCGTTTATCTCACCAAAATTATTGCTAACATATTCCTGAATGCTTGAGCTCCTGGAAGAATATTGTCGGACGTTATTCCCAGCGAATTGTCTTCTTCGGCGACTATGCCAAGCTTCCCATCCGCAACTAGAGATGCGTTTGATCAACGCCATTGTTTTTGTTGGATATAAGAAGTCGAGAAGCAGGTCATTTTGCCCGTTATAAACTCCATCCGTACATAGCTTTTCGCCACGATGGCTGGGTTCTCCATGCTCTGTTGCCCTGCCTGGCGTTGAGGGTATGACAGAGGCCCACCATATCGGCAAGCTAAGATCACCTGCACCGTGATGCCAAAACGCCGAATGCAGCATCCGACGGCTTCTCGCAGACCGTTTGGTACCTTGTAGGAGCTGTCGTCCGCCAGCTTCGAGACATGACGATGCTCGCTCCAGCATTACCTTTAGGGCGCTGGAGCTACGTTAAACCGTGACCGCAGGCTACCGATTCCGAGGATTGATATTAAAGACTATGTATATTAGAATTGAGCTTACATCTGAGACGATCTGTTACCGAGGAAGTCTTACGCTGCCACATGCCTCCTATGTCAGGTTTTGTTGACGGAACGATAGAATATTAGACGATTTAAGGAAGCCAAAAAGGCCAGAAAGAGTAATTACACAAACAATTAAGAACTGCCGGACAACGACACACCTTGTGGCGAGCGCTGTATATTGGAATGGTCGGCGAAAGACGACTTCACTTTGTCCTGTATTCGGACCAATGTTTTTCCAGCACTTCATCCAAGAAATCGCCCACATTCCGCAGCGGGCACATTCCCAGAAGGTGGGGCTCAATTGGTACGAGATGGATATCACCAGCTTCGTCGCCACACAGAGAGACTCGGCACTGTTGCTAGGGGACTACAGTACCTATCGCAGTCAGCTATCTCGTCGACTGCTCAGTGTTCGGAAAAGCCTTGGACAGACAACTCCAAAAACCGCCAAATATGCTCCAAAGGCACCAATCACCTCTAAAGATATAGGGCAAAACCATGCGTATTATCCCCGACCACCAAAGTACTCTTTTTATCGTCATTAACGGAGTATTAGATTTCTCCACCTTCAGCTCCTTACGGCGGAGCGGGCATGGGCCCACGCTATGTACATGAAAGCATCGCACTCCGAAGACAACGCGAACAAAAGTATTACGGGTTCTACTCGTCGTCACATTGTATCTCGATTGAATAAGGCAGCAAAGTATGCAAAAGAACTAGTTGAACTTCTGTTAGACAAGTCTGCCTGCGCAAGTGATACGGATCTGCTAGAGGCAAAAGCATACGCATATTCTTTGACTGGAGCTGAAGAGTTCGAAAAACAATCGGAGGGAATCAAGAATACCAATGGGTCACCTCAAAGATGGACAAAATGCTTGACCTTCTACTCCGCTGCCCGAGTGATCTATAATTCATTGTTAACAGCTACTAAGAAAGACCTGTTTAAAGATATGCTGGCAAGCACGATCGATCCAAGCATAAGATACGCAGCGTATCAACATCGTCTTCCGCGGACAGTCGCTGTGTCGGCTGTGGCCAAGACATTCTTCCCGAAGAAGGATTCCGAGCTGGTCGAGGCTATCGAAAAGTTGGACCCTGATGCTCTTGTGCTTGAGGGGCCCAGCCACCAAGGTTTGTATTGGGTTGTTCTAGCTTCTTGCTCGGTATCATTTACTAACTTAAACCAGGAGTAACATCATCTGACCGTTCCAATGTCCCTAACACCATCACATGGCGTAACCGCACCGCTAACATCGTCGATGCTGCTATCGGCCAAGCCCTCGCTTCCGTCAATGCCGCTTCATCCCAGCTTTCAGCATATTTATCATCATGCACTCCTTCCACTCAGACAAAGGAGAAAGCTGCTGCGTACGATGATGTTCTCATCGCGAGTCAGGATGCCGTAGATGCAACCCGCCGCGCCATCGATGAACTTGAAAAAGAAGGTGTGGATGAGGGCGACGCTCGCATGCAAGATCTCCGAGTCACTGGCCTAGCACTTAACTACGACCTAATCGGATGGCGAGTGGGCCGCAATCGCGTTCTAACTGGATCTGACGATGGGGTGGCGTTTTCTTCGCTACCACAGCAAAAACCACGGCGACAGCGCAAAGACGGAAAAGAGTGGGCCAAGCGTGAGGAGCCGGCGGGGAGGAAATTGGCAAGATTGCGAGAACGTGTCGCATTGTATAATGCAACGCTGCAAAGCATTGATTCAATCAAAGAACTCAGGGGAGCTGTTCGAGATACAGGTTTCATTGCGGAGCTTGACGGGCAGCGTGCCTACTTCCAAGCGCTGAAATGCTTGAATATTTCACACTCTCATGCTATCCTCTCCGCTCCTGAGCGTGCGCTCGCACTATGCAACCGCGCTTTGCCCCTCTCTGCGCAGGCATTGTCTTCACCATCTACGTCCTCCCCAGCTCCTTCCGATCCACTAAAGCTCGCCGTCACCCAGGAGCAAGCCAAATCCTTAAATGTGCATCTCCAAAACTTAACCTCTCACTACCACGGACTCGTCGCCCTCTCACAGCTATCCGCTAACTCCGCTATTGCATCCAAAGCGCATTTGGCTAGCGGCGTTCCAATTGTAGAGAGACTTGAAGAATACCCGCCTTCTGGAAAAGTAGATCTATACAACTTAGTCACTTGGCCACCGAAACTAAAACCTGTCCCAGTGAAGCCGCTTTTCTTCGACGTAGCCTGGAATTATATCGAATATCCGGGACGCGCTAAGCGGGCTGTTGAGAGCAATGCGAAGGATTTGGATGACGGGGGGTTGGAGAAGCAGCTAGAGAAAGGAACTGAGGAGCAGAAGCCAGCAAAGAAGGGTTGGTCCTTTTTCGGGAGGTAGCGAAAGTGGGTTTAGCTATTCTTTCAGGCCATTTACCGCCTGGGGTTAGTCACATCTAAGTACAGGCAAAACTCTTTATTACGATAACGGGTATATAACGATATATTTTGTATTACGATCTGAACGCCCTGGGAAGGGGGTATATCTGGCCCGTGAGGAGGAAAATCAAAACGCCACCGGTAGGCTTTAAGATCCACTTTTATTGGGTTTTTACTGCTTATTCATGCCACACGTGACTCTTAATACAACAATACCATTGGTATTACGATACATTCGATGCCAACCCAGTTTTGCCTGTATTCTCAACTAGCAGACGATGACATTTTATGACGAACCTATTACGGAGTCCACCCCTTGCTACATTGCATTGCATTGCATTGCATATACGAATCAACCTAGATTTTGGTCGCAATTAGAGGTTGAGAGCAATGCTCCTTGAGATTTAGGAACACCAAATGAACGTGACATAACATGTTCCAACTATCGATAGCGGTGTCGTGGTCACGAGCATTCGTGTAATGTAGAAATGTCTCGAATAACTCGACACAGGGAAGAAATAGCTAAAGTATCGCCTTTGGGACCGTTTTCTGGGGTTAGCGTAGTGGCTCGTGATCGGATTCCCCTGAGCGGCTCCAAGCCATCGATAGGCGCCCTGGCGTTGGCGCTTTCGGAGATAGCTTTGGACCAAATGGGTACCATTCGGCCTTCATAAGATGAACATCCCTCAGCCCTGTGTCCGGGCGGTGAGGCATTTCAGCTGGGATGCACAGGAGGCTGACCGGATGTTTCAATTGTTTACTATCCGCCCGAGCATCGAGGAATGGAGCACGGCATTATGAGCGGTGGTGATAAGCTCTCTGTGCAACATCAAAACAGGGTTTGAAAGAAGCCTGTAGAGAGTAGGCAGTCGATCTTGAGAAATGTAGAGGACCACAGACAAAATTAGAATAAATTAAGCTTGGTGAGCGGCGATAGCACCTGGGTATTAACGATCACCCCTGGCATACCCCCCTTATCCCACACGCTGGCCGACGCGAAAAAGTACCTGGTACCTGCTTCAACCGACTCGCAAGCCTCTCGACGGACACGCTCTTTCAGTCCCTTCTTGCAACTGCATCCGTCCGTTACTCGTCGCTCTTTACCAAAAGTCACTCTTTCTGCCAACAAACCGCTCATTTCGCAAACTATCTGCATCATTACCGTACTGGATCATACGCAATACTTGCCGTGCAGAGCCCAGCTTGATCCCTCGAATCTCGATCGGAACAGCTCCAGCAACAAGTTTAAATCTATTTAATTGAGAGAGGAACGCATCCACGGCGTTTCTCCGCCCGAATTCATCACGGCTTCAGCTCTGGCGACGTCTTTGCTCCCACGGCCCTCGGCCCTTGACTCTTTTCGCCCTCCCTCAGGCCTCCAGGTCCTTGACCTGCCTTCCTTCACCACGGCTCAATCAATTGACGAACGGCTTTCTCTACCTTCCATCGGTCACGACATATCACGGCCTTCGTCCACTTCTACACAGTCTTCTTCGGTTCATCCACACAGCCTACAGCGTCACGGCAGCAATTCGTCTCTACAATTACCAGGATTATCGGCTTTGGCTTCTATAGCCTCGTCCAGTCCTGCCGCAAGTAATAGTCCGAATAATAGCCATCATAATAATACCCCTAATAGGTGAGTGTTCTGTGTCTTGGAATTAGGCGTGATGGGAATGGACGGTTTGGGCACTTGGATTGGAGGCTGCGCAAATGGTCTCATCGGCCACCATACAGGAAGCTGGATTCTGCGCAGCGTTATCGAGATCCCCCCAAATCTCTTGCCTCTTTTGCGACTGTCGACCTGACACGTATCTCTCTCTAGCAGACCGTTGAATTTCAATGCCGGCATGACTTATGCGACATCAGCCCCCGCGACATCCGGCGGGCAGGGCAACTCTCCTGTAAGTTGTACTTCCTGTGCTTTGAGTCGTACACCCGCGATCAGGGTCGCGAAGAAATCTCTGTTCCCTTATCCTTATCGTGATCACCGCAATCGATATGATACATTTCCATCACAATCTTTAATCGAATGCGTCTAACAATTGTGTTTGGCATCAAACGTAGCCCGTTTGCCAGAACTGTACCACAAGCACGACTCCACTCTGGCGTCGCGATGAGTCGGGTTCTGTTCTTTGCAATGCCTGCGGGCTCTTCCTGAAGCTGCACGGCCGACCGCGACCCATCAGCCTCAAAACAGATGTCATCAAAAGCCGCAATCGCGTCAAGACAACTGGTCAAGGGCCTCGAAAGAAGGTACTACTATACTTATTCCCATCACCGCTCGTTCAATAGCTAAACCCTACTGCACAGCCCGCATCAGACGCAAATGGTCTCCCAGCAGCCCACCCAGACGCCGATGCAACACTGTCTGCTCTAACACAGCACCGTCGAACGTCGCAGAAGATTTCCTCCGGCACGTCTGACAGGTCAAACTCCCCCATCTCACGCACCGGCACGCCAGGTCTGCAGCATCCATCCAACATCGCGCCGCAGCACATGTTTGACGGTGTCATCGACAGCCACACCTTCCATTCTCCATCGTTGCCGTCTTTCAACCTACGGCAACCCTCACCAGGTTCAGCTTCCTCGGTCAACGGCTCACACCTCGAACCACCGCTTCCTTATGATGCGCTACTAGCTCAGAACACGCAGCTGAAAACTCGCGTTAGCGAGCTTGAAGTCATCAATGATCTCTTCCGTGGACGCGTCACGGAGCTCGAACACAGCGAACAAAACGCGCGAAGAGCATCTCGGGAAACAGAGGCTCATCTGCGGGCTGACCTAGAGGAAGTCAGGCAAAGAGAGGCCGATCTAAAGAGGAGACTTGACGAGCTGGAAGCTGAGGGGCCACGACACAAAAAGATGCGATTGAGTGACATTGTGGATGAGAGTCAGGCAAGCACGCCACTAAGCTCTACGGCAGAGCATTCGGGATGAAATAGGCTTGCTTCTCCGTCTGCTCTACTTTCCTTTTTGGGTCTATTTAATGATAACATTCATGCTCGTTGCTGGACAGGTTTTCCTACTCTTCATTCCTCCAACATCTAGTCTAACGGCTCGTCTTGCTCCTGTTCCAATACCGCTAGTTGTCGGTATGTGGAGTTGCTTACTCTTCCAATCCTCCTGTTCCGCTATCTCATTTACTCTACACCCTCGCTATATCACGCTCTCTAGACACAGCGTCAACGCACCAAAAAATCTCTTCACCTCCCAAACAGATTCTCGTACACATACATCCTAATGTCTGGTCTCGGCCGCCGCTCGCGAGTATGTACTCTAATTAACTTTTCTTATCTGTCTGTCGTTTTGTTGGTCCGGAGCAAGGGGGAGTTGCGTTATAACCATGGTCTTACCTTCGTCCATGATGGGTGGTCGGTTCGGGAATCGAGATACCAAGTCGAACGGGCGGATAAGTATGGTTGTGTGGGTGGACACGTCATCAAAAGTCTTTATAAGGGTAGTCGGTTGCAATGGGAAGTGGAAACATGGAACTATACTCGCCCTCGCCCGCTTGCTGTGACCTTCCGTTTTCACCCACAATCTTGAAGACTAAGCGACCGATGCACTTGTGGCGTTCTGCAGCGCCATGTGTCCTGCTGAGGTCCGGAACGACCTGATTGATCACGCCTTCAGTGCTTCGGCGCCTCATCCACAACATCCAAAGCTGCAACCCTAAGCGCCACCCGCTCAAATGCATCCCGGGCTCTAGTCAACCGTTCCTTGCTAATCTCCGCCCTCGTCTATGCCACGAGGGTGTCCTTCGCCTTCCTCTTCCCCTTCCTCTACAACACCGCCGGGGTAGAGCCGAGCGTGAGGAGGCTGTGGCTGCGGGTTTCCGTGCGGAGGTCATAGTGCCGCACGAATTTGTGCGTGAAGTTATCTCATAAATCAGACGCTCCGTAGTAGAATTTGATAATTTGGTTACGGGGCGGGAACATGTTCATACTGTTCCCTATATCTCCAATATGGGCTTTTGACAGTTTTGAAAATCAAAACTAATGTCTCAAATGCTCAATTGCAGGGATTTTCTTAATAAAAGCCATCACGCAGTATTACCTACGATATTAATAAAATAAAGCTTTAGTTTTATATAATCAAGGCCTTTGAGTGGGCCATCAATTGCGCAGCGATCGCAAGCGCTTTAGCTGACGCAGCTTGATCCCCGAGACCCTGTAAATTAGCTAAACCCTTATCGATATGCTTGGAGGTAAACCAGCGTGGGAAGGGATGGCCTGACTGTAATAGTTATATATATTTAATATAATAGATTTTTTAAGTAATTATGTCCCTCTCTATATATATTAGAGCCTTATATCTATTATATTAAGGCATAAAATTTATTATTATAAAAATTAAATTTATACTTTAAAAAAAAAAATTTTAAATTTTAGATTATCTATATTTAACTTTTAATGCAAGATAGCTTTCACCTTGTAGTAGTTTTAAGATCATTAGATATAGAAAAGGTGACAAGGTTTAGCAGTGACTTAATGATCCGTGGTTGATTACCTAAATCGCGACTAAAAAGCTCTCGGACGTTTCGCAGAGAATTTAAGGGGCGCGTGCTCTCCCCCCATTCTCACCCACGAAGCGTCCGATTTATGAGATAAGCGTGAAACCGGCATGTAAAATCGCCGGTCATGTGGATTCGGGTTCCGGTTTCTGGAGAGCGCGTGGATGGAATGTAGAGGGACCAGTGAGCGGGGAAGAGGGGGGAGTGATAAATGATGAGGAGAGGGCGGGTAGGGGTGAGCACGGTGGTTTTGGGGGGAGGACTGTGAAGTTGTCGATGATATATGGGCGATTTAAGGTTATGAGGCAAATCGGATATTCGAAGCCATTGGGATTTTTGCAGATGTGATGACTCAGGAATTGTCCAGGCAACAATGCAGAGAGTGTTGATGCTCCAGATCTACTTAATATCAGATCTAGTTTTGTAATTCCAAAATTTCTGAAATGGACGGCATATGTGAGGGCTAATGCCGTGTATATTGCCCAGTAGAAAGTCCAAATCTCATGTAGACTAGCCGTTCACCATGCCTTGAGGCATGGAATATGAGACTGCACGTTCTACAATATGCGTCCGTGACTTAATTTACACCACGTTCTTCGAACAACTTTCAGTTTGCTAGATCCTTGCTAGCTGTTTGGGGTTATTGACTAGCTATATTTCAAATAAAGTGTGATCGGAGGTTAATTGAAACTAAGTTACGTAACAGCAGTATAAGTAGACGTTGGTACAAACTGCCAAGCTTGGCGGCCAATGGCTCGGGTCGGCAATTCTTCGTTGCTGTCAATTTGTACCTGGCAAGAATGCAGCTGCGATACAAGTTTGACCCTCCTCCAGGACCTTGCCTTCTTCTCCGGGTGGGTATTTCGCCACATATCGCAGATTGCGTCCGTCCACCGTGATGACCAGATCGAACTCCACTCTATAATGCTTCCTGCCCTTTTCTCCTGGGGCTGGCGTAACAACTTGTATCAGATTCTCTCTTCGGAGAAACGTCATATCCACGACAATCTCACCAGCCAGTTCGGCTCCTACATAGGTTTTAGAGAAAGAGAACGCTGGAGTTTTAGTGGAAGTTTCATACCCTTATTCTTCTCGTCAGACTTTCGGTAGCTTGACTCAGTACTAGTGTCCGAAACATATAGCTGCTCTTTACACACAAATTCCTGGTTTCGTCCAGCTGGGAAGGTGTGGCACATTCGGAGAGGCTCGTATACTTTCCCAGCATTCACCAATTCACCCTATTGAATCATAAATGGAAAAATCAAATTACAGTTTTTTTTTATCTTTGAATTTTACTTACCTTCTTTACGACCCAATCGATCGTGTTCTTAACGTATGGGTTTCCATCGAGAGGGTCATACCACGGCCTCACAACCCGGTGTGCGGGGGTCACCTGGGGCTCATAAAATTCGGTGCGAAGGAATCCATAACTCGAACGAATAAAGCGAGCTGGGCCATCCTCTTTATTCAACGCTCGGAGGACAGCTCCAGAGGCGACTGCCGTACCTCTTTAATCAATTAGTCTTAATAGCAAGTCTTCGGAAATTCTAACATACGGGGTTTCCGGTCGGAGCAATCTGATTTCCGACCCATAGATTTTGGAGAGCTTGAGGAGCTCTTTCTCCAGAAACCATTTAAGCGATGGCGATGCAGCAAAGCCTCCAATCAGTATCACTTTCTACTCAACTGTCAGCGATTCCTCTCTACAATTTTCAAAGTTTAAAGATATATAGCCTTACATGTACCTCAAGACCCTGAACTCTGGCAAGTTCAAGTTGTTCGGTCATAACATTTGACACACCTCTGAGGCATGGCATAAATATTTTTTCCCAGTCTTTCCTACATAATTTCAGCTTAATCCTGCTACATAGTTGAGGATTGTCACCAATCATGGTGAACTTACCAGCCCATATTAATCCTATTTTCCTCCAATCCCTTTTTCTCGTTTTTCTGTAGGCCACGCAAATAGACCTGCTTTATACACCTTCTTTTATCGGCCAAGTTAATCTGTCTTTTCAAGCGGTTCTCGAACTCCTTTATGATTAGACACTCGATGATACCATCAATCGTAGTATTACCGTCTTCAAGGTAAGTCTCATCCTCTAATTTTTTCTCTAGAAATTTCCGAAATTCTTGGTTGAGGTAACTCGAGCCGTGGAGTCCACCTGTCTTCTCTGTTAAAATATATCATATAATAGTGCAAAGAATACTCGCCTCCAGGATTCACTGCTTCCCTGATAAGTCGTAGGGGCACCGTCTTGTCAACAGTGTAGGTAGTGGCGTCAACAGTTCCGCCGCCTGCATCTAGAAGAACGAAAGTATCTCCAGGCTTGGCACGTCAGCAACAGGCAAGCAAATACAAGTCATGGTTCTCCACCTTTATCTCATGATTGTTTTCAAGAACATATGCAGCCGCAGCCTCTGGTTCGGAAACAATGAAGAGATTTTCCACAATACAATTCTCCGAACCTCGGAAACCGGATTTAAACATTGCTGACCCCATAGCTGATTGCATTGTACGACAAGCCTTTTGTGCCCATATAGCTGGCACACAGAGCACAAATTCGATTGCGCAGTCGTCAGTGAAGTCGTGTTCCTCACTCAGCTCTTCTTTGATATGGCGGAAGAGAAGTGTAAGGTAGTCGGCAATTAGGTTTTCTTCTTTCTCGATTATTTTCCTTCTCCTGAGTGATTCTATCGTTGGCGTGAGATGATCCCGAATCTTCTTAGTGTAATTGCTGTTGTCTAGTAGGAGTTTGAATCGGGATATAAGCCTGTTGGCCTTATCTCGATGGGCATCCGGAAATCCGAGTTTTTCCTGGACCTTATATCCCCATAGAAAGGTCTCAGTACCACTGCCGCCACCCCCGCCACTATTATTGTCATCATCAAGGGATCCACCAGCCTTTTCGATTCTCAGATCGTCTTCACAAATCGGCCCTGTATGCTCCTCCCCATCGTTCAAATATTCACCAGCAGATCTTTCGCTTTCCATAAGTATCAATTTCTCGGCTTCTCTAAAATTTGGATCTGTAGGATACCACATCTCAGTTGGAACCTCTCTCGCCTGGCCACCATTCGTGGATTGGTCGTCTGGATAGTTTTTAATACTTCGGATGCGCCGCCCACCTATGAGCTGGGGTTGTTCCTGGCTTTCAATAGCGACAAATGATACTGAAGAGAAGGTCGTGCCGAAATCGACCGCAACAATAAATCGAGGTTTAGATGTATCTATTTCAGGTAAAGTATCTATATCTCGCATTTCGGTGTCCTCCGGTTCAGCGGTCACTCGAAACGAATCATATGGAAAGGTTGACGATGGGACCATAGACTGCCGGCCTAGAGTGACAGATGAAGCCACAGAGGGCGCTCGTGTCGAAGCGAACATGTCGCCAGCTGGCCAATTACTAGATAGAATCGAAACGATAAGGATGAGCAGATTGCAAGGAGAAGAGGTTGAAGAAACGGATACTGAGGACCTCCTCTTTACCAAGTAAGATGTTGAAATCTATCACGAGCTGCGCTATCCCAAATGGCAGGATTTCACCAGCAGTTCAATTACAATGCCCAATCATGTTTACCGTGGCTTCAGCTGTATGCATGGGCGCAGCGTCATTTCTGATGAGTCAACGGTCGAAACGAACTCTGCCTGAAATTCCGCGCAGAACATGCAGCATAAATTGCGGCACAGCAGAGCGCTTGCGCCCCCTGCCTCGCCCCACAGTTTCACCATGAACTCAACAACCAGTCAGCTCGAAACTAACTAGCTCAGAACCTCGGTATCGCAATCTTTCGCATCGTACACAGCCCAGCTCGCTTGAAGTGAGACTTCCAACCAAATGTCCGAGCGGCCCAGAGAATAACACGCTTCGCAAACGAACTTCGAATGCCGATACATTACGGTAGTATGAACTATGGCCAAGCGAAAATACAAACAACAGAACAAAAAAGACCCCAACGGCAATCCTAGGGCGGACTGGAAGTTGGACGATGATGCTGCGCTCGTGGCGTGGCTGGACCATTGCGTGAAGACCAAGATTGATTTCAAGGCTAGTGTCGTTGACTATTTGAAAGGAACCCGGGGAAAAGATTTCACGCTTCAACAAGTCGATACCAAAATTAGGTTCATATGGACCAAGTGTGGAAGTGAGCAGTCGAAAAGCAAAGCAGACGTTTATCAAAAGGGGAGTGCCTGCCTACCTTATTTCTCGGCTGAAGAAAATAAAGCAATCTCAAACGCCAAGGAGCATCTCCTTAAGCAACTTGCGAGTGGAGAAGTCTCATCTATGGGGATATCCTTGAACGACCCTCGACTGGAAAGTGCTTCAAGAACTGTTGCTCTAGAGTCTCAGAGACAATCCAGTCAAGAATCAAAGGGAAAAACCGCTCTGCCGTCACGCCGGAAGCAAATTGAGAAAAGTTCATTTCATAAGAGACAAAAAGTGAGCGGAGATCCAGCAGATGGAGTTGGAAGCTCGCAAATGGGCCGAAGAAGGCCAGAAGTACGGCCCCACATTTCTACTCACGCTATGATGTAAAGATTCAGACCCTAATTCTATTGAATAGAGCACCGCTCAACTGGCACAGCGAAGTAAGCTAGATCGGGTAAAGCGCTCAGCTAGGATTCAGGCACGGGATACGGCCATTTCAGACAGTGAAGATGGGATCCAGTCGCAAAGACAAGAAGGAGAGTTGGTCAGAGACTCCCGCCAGCAATTGCAGCACATCGGCGGAATCGATCATCTATCAATGGAAAGCTTAAACGCTGCCCTGTGGAGAAAGACGCGGCGGCAGGACGCTCGCATTGCTAACCTATTCAGCCAGCTCCAGTCCCTCGCAAAACATATCAAAGACCATGGGGATTGCCTGGCTTCTGCTATAAATCAGCACAAAAAGGCCCTACCGACCTACTCAAAGGATCAACAAATCAGTATACTGCAGCAGAAACTGACAGCATCTCAAAGTGCCGGAAGGTTCATAACTATCTCTGATGACCCTTTCGTAGGCGTGACTGAGAAAGAAGTCAAGACGTGTATAGGAGATATTCAGAGAGATATTGATGAGATCATTCACTTAAGTAGTCAACTTTTACCTTTTATCCCCGCAAACGCCGGAGACGTTGCAGATAGCGAATGGATGCTTCGCCGCAGCCTCGGACTGAACTCGCAATCAAATATCTCCCTGGAATCACTCCTTGAGAAGTTTTCACGGATAAGTCCACGTTCCGTCCTCCGCGCGTTAGTCGCCGCCGCTGTTTGTGAGTGGATATTCGAATCCGACTTTCCTAATTTTGAGGAGGAAGGATCCCGTGTCCTGGCTAAATATAGAGAGCATCTTGCTCTGCAAGGTCAACATCACAGGATAATGCACATTTCATTTTTTCACTGATCGATTAATAGATGGCCCGTCGATCTTGAGGAGCCTAGACACCGCCGTTCACCATTCTTTGATCAACGAAAAACACTTCAAAACCGAACTCATTCCAGAGAAAGCTGAAGAGCTAGCTATACGGCTTTCCCAAGCTCTGACCCCTTTCTATCCCCACGAGCTCACGTCTCCTTTACCCGATGGGTTCCAAACATGGGGGCAGACGGAGGAAGAGCATCAAGAAAGGAGGGCCAAGGTCATCAGCCTCTTCGAAAACGCTCTCAGGCTGAAAGCGGACCTAATTCTGAAAGAAGAAGAATACGAACTGGTCACTCCTATGCCAGGAGCTCTGTTTGATGCCGCGAGCATGCATGTCGACTGGGAATCGGATATCGGTGTAGATCCTCATTTCAACGGACGGTCCCAGATTCAATTGTGCCTATTTCCAGCTCTCTTTTCTTACAGCGACGATAGCCAAGCCGCTGGCAGAGAGGGAGGCGCAGCAATGAATAAGGGTTTGCCTCATATGACTGTGCAGTATCGGAATTTTGCCCAAAGGTCCGACGCTGAACGAAGAAGGGCTAGGTTGATTAGCAAAGCCGTGGTGATACTGGAGGAGCCGGAGCCTGCCATGGGCTAGTACCTATTCGAAATAACTCTATCTCACGTTCCGCACAGAAAATTGTAACCTAAATCCTCTAGAAAGGTTGGGGCGGGGCCGAGATTCTGTATTTTAGAGCAGGATTACTATTATTAGCCTTGCCATCCATTCCTTTTCCGCAACGGGATTGAAAGCCTGGTCTCAAGCATGCTACCGTAAAACCTTGGGTCCTAGCCCCAAAGGTCTAACTGAATATTGGGTTTGGAAAAGGTACTGGCGCTTGATGATTTCATTTTTCTCATAGCCACGGCAAGGATAAATAAATTGAGGTAAGGGACGTATTGAACCCAAAGCCACCCCGCCACAATTCCACACCCTCCACGCCCTCCTCACATAACATCCCAGCACCACATGTTCCTTATAATGACGAGCTACCTCAAGATGGACAAATATTGCTGTTCTTCGGGAAGTCGGCCAGGGCACTGACGCAGTTGGCACAAGGGCAGAGCTAAGTCTCATTAGTCTTCCTACCAGCCCTCCAGAGCATCCTACTTACAGCACTAGCACCTCCAGCCATGCAGCCGAGAATCCTGCCTGGATCAAAGCAATGGAAGCAATGACCGCAGCGCATTTGATAAGGTCACAATCACTGGCTCGAGCGGCGAATACGATGGCTGACGTGACACCTTCGGTTGCTGATGAAGTTTAGAATTATGAGAATGGAGTTCTGAAAGGTGGACTAAGGGAAGACTAAGAGCTTACAGGTGATATCCCGAGAGATGAGGCTGCCCGGCAGCTATTGCTGAAGTAGCAAGAGCAGATAAAAGTACTGTGGAGAAACGCGTGTTCAAGGAATGATACTGGAATGTACGTTGGTACAAATGTGAGTATATTCAGGCTCGGGTGCTGTAGAGGTAGATGCTGTCTCTTCTCCTTCCAAACGACCACCTATTATATTCTTTCGTACCAGCTTTCTGACCGTCATCTCTCCATGCTTTCTGCGGCCCCCCGTGGAGGATACTTTCGTATCTGCACTTCCTTAGAGACCTGCCCAAATCGTTGATTCGTTTTAGGTGGATGGTGAATGTTGAACTAGTGTCAGTCTGGTATAGTGTGAGCTTAGCATTCTTAGAAAAGTACTGCCGAAAATACCTAGGTAGCGTCAAAACCACCTGTCTTCTGCGGCAAATTTCCCTTAATATGTCATATTTACGGCCCCAACGAAAGTTTAAATCTGCCCCCAAAAGTGGGGTGGTTTGGATGCGGTTTTCAGATGCATATTTCCCACAGCGCCAAGCAGAGTCCTTACAGCGTCGCTCCGTGATTTGGCACGTGAAGATAAGATTATGGCTGATAAGACTTGCTGCCACAGGAACCCTCTCACAGCTTCGCATAATGTAGCTAATATACTAGAACCAAAGTAGATTGCACACCTGTTGCTCAGTTGCGTTACGGAACGCACACTCAACGTTGTGAGGGATGTTAGCGGCCAGAAAAGAGAGAAATCGCTTTCATAAGGATAAAAAATTTGTTGAAATCAATGCTAAGCGAAAAGCGGGCTTCCATCACATGAGCGAAGCCACCCATTCCTCTGCCTTGCCAGATATCCCTCGAAGGCACCAGCGTCAGTCGATAGCATCGTCGTTGTTATCAGATATGCAGTATTAGACCCTCATCTAGCTATCCTTCTCTTTAGAGTCCTTGTCCAGTTCCAATTGGGTATAATTGTCTGCTCAACCGTCTAAACGTTTGTACAACATGGCCGAACTGCTGGCCGCAGGCACTGCGCTAGGTGTTGCCTCCAGTCTCGTAACCTTCAGTGATGTCGCATGGCGAGTTCTGAAGCGTCTTAAGGAGTACAACGATAGAACAGGTGATGCCCCGGCCGTCATTAAGAACATTAGCGCGCAACTGCCAGTTCTTATCGATAAGATGACGGAAGTAAAACTGAAGACAGAAATGGGATCTGTATCAATCAACCCACAAACTGCACTTGCTGTGGCTGTAACAAGTTGCGACGAGCTTATCCAGCGTCTAGATATCGTGACTAAGAAGCTGCTTCCTGAAGAGACGGACTCTAGGTCGAAACGAATAAAGAAGGCTTTTTCCAGCGTCTACTACGAAAAGGAAGTGTCCAAAGCCTGGGGAGAAATTGAGAACTACAAAACATTGCTCATCCTTCATTTCACGGAGACAAAAGGGGCTGTCCAGGAGCTTGAGACATCACGATCAAAAAACCCCATCTTTATGGTGCCGTTTGAAAGAGATCTGAAATTTGTCGGCCGCGTTGACATAAACACCGATATTAAGCAAGCTCTGCAAAGACAGAGACGTGTTGCGATTGCAGGAATTGGAGGCGTAGGGTGAGGTGCTCTAATTACCTTCGCAGAGACTATGAAACGTCGTGGTGATTGCCGCTAACAGACCTGCTACAGGAAATCTCAAATAGCAATTGAGTATTGTTACCGATTCAAAGAGGAGTACCCCGAAGCACAGGTATTTTGGGTGCACGCCAGTACGGTCGCCAGATTTCGTCAAGCCTACCAAGATATCGCAAGGCGGCTTCTCATCCCTGGTTGGAATGATCCAAAGGTAGACACGCTCCAGCTTGTATACGAGCAGCTTACGGATGGGGGCAACTGCCGATGGCTTTTGATTCTGGATAACGCAGATGATACAGAGGTATTTTTTCCTTCGACCGAGGTGAAGTCAAAGACGCAGAGCGAGCTGGGAGGTGTGGCCCGATATCTCCCCCATAACTCTAGTGGCTCAATTATCATCACTACTAGGGACGCACGTGTGGGAAGAAATTTGGCGAATGGAGAAAAGCCAATTACTGTTCTACAAATGAAGGCGCAAGAAGCAAAAACCATGATGCTTTCTAGAGTATCAGAGAGCTGTTGCGAGTCCGATTTAGAGCAACTCCTCGCTAACCTAGAATATCTGCCGCTTGCAATCACGCAAGCCGCTGGGTTTATCACTGAAACCCGCATTACGCTTTCAGCGTATCTCAATCTCCTTAACGCGAACGATGCGAGCATTTTAGACAATGAGTTCAATGACTGGAGAAGGGATTCTGAAACATCAAATTCAGTAATCCAAACTTGGAAGCTCTCATTTAACCAGATAAGAAGGCAACACTCACGCGCCGCTGATATGCTCTCTCTAATGGCCGTTCTGGATCGACAAGGACTACAGTCATTTTTGCTTTATGAAAATAATGAACAAGAAGCTGAATTTATCATGGCGCTAGGAACTCTACAGGCATTCTCGTTAATTACTTCTGAAAAAGGAGGAAAAGTATTCGAAATGCATCGTCTTGTGCAACTCGCGACCCAGAGGTGGCTTTACCTTCAGGGTTTATTAAGCAATTGGCAAGAACGCGCGCTGAGCGTATTGTCAGAGAAATTCCCGCCTGGAACTTATGAAAATTGGCCAGTATGTGAAGTTCTTTCTCCCCATGCGCAGGTTATCTTACGCTGTACCTTTAAATCGAAATCTTGCATGCTGCAATATGCAGGGCTTCTTAATAATTTTGGATGGTATGACCAAACCCAAGGGCGGTATAAAGCAGCGTACAAGAAAATTTCCAAGGCGCTTAAAGAAAGGGAGAAGGCACTGGGGAAGGAGCATCTAGATACGCTCACGAACGTCAGCGACCTCGCTGGAGTGCTTGAGAGGCAGGGCAAGTACGAGGCGGCCGAAGAGATGATTCGGCGAGCGCTCGATGGCACGGAGAAGGCGTTAGGGAAGGAGCATCCGGACACGCTCGCGAGCGTTAACAACCTTGCTTTAGTGCTTCAATACCAGGGCAAGTACGAGGCGGCCGAAGAGATGAATCGGCGAGCGCTTAATGGCGGGGAGAAGGTGTTGGGGAAGGAGCATCCGGACACGCTTATAAGCGTCAGCAACCTTGCTGGAGTGCTTAAAAGCCAGGGCAAGTACGAGGCGGCCGAAGAGATGAACCGGCAAGCGCTCGATGGCAGGGAGAAGGTGTTAGGGAAGGAGCATCCAGACACGCTCACGAGCGTCAGCAACCTCGCTGGAGTGCTTGAGAGGCAGGGCAAGTACGAGGCGGCTAAAGAGATGAATCGGCGAGCGCTCGATGGCAGGGAGAAGGCGTTAGGGAAGGAGCATCCAGACACGCTCACGAGCGTCAGCAACCTCGCTTTAGTGCTTCAATACCAGGGCAAGTACGAGGCGGCCGAAGAGATAAATCGACGAGCG
>Ga0307507_10001177_pt1 | contig 58168 bp, 11 predicted proteins | sample 7_EM_MG_FD_207223 | JGI IMG/M metagenome (GOLD analysis project Ga0307507, IMG submission 207223) | Populus trichocarpa ectomycorrhiza microbial communities from riparian zone in the Pacific Northwest, United States - 7_EM | ecosystem: Host-associated > Plants > Roots > Unclassified | place... | reverse complement strand
GAATCGCTTAACGCTATTAGCACTTACACTACTCGCTACTACTATTAAAACTGCATAGGCTATGCGAAAGGACTTTATAGTATTAATACTTAGCCTAGATATTAGCGGCGCCTATAATAATATACCCCATAAGCGTCTCCTATATATCCTTAGGGCAAAGGGCTTCCCAGAATAGATCATTTAATTTATTTAAGGATTTATAGGCCAGAAAGAAACATTACTAGTCTTTAGCAGATACCAGAGCCCCTCTATTACAGTCGCAACAGGAATACTATAAGAATTACCTCTATTGCCTATACTCTTCCTCTTCTTTATAAGTAACCTACTTAACACCTTTAAGAAAGGGGCGACTTAGGGGATAGGCTTTATTAATGACATAAACCTAATTATATATAGGCTAATAGCCATAGAGAACTGTAGGACACTAGAGAAAGCCTATAACACCTATATAAAATAGGCAAGACAATATAGAGTCTAATTCTTACTAGAGAAATACCAGCTAATCCATTTTATAAGAAAACGTAACCAATCTGTAGATCTTTAGCATATAATCTATATTTAAGGCTTTAGGGGTTAACCAGTTTAAGGCCTAAGGGTATTAGGAGTGTGGGTAAATAGCAAGCTCTAGTAGAGCGCATATGCGGCGCAAGCGGCCTATAAGGGCCAAGTATAGTATATTACTATATCCAGGATTGTTAATTCTATATAGGGTCCATGCTTCTAGAGGTCATGCCTACTATATACAGCAGTTGTCCGGCTAACTATAACATATAGATCTAGCATTTGGGCCACTGGAGAAACCAAGAAAGGCCCCCCTAAATTACTTCTTAAACCACTCTAAAAGGTCCAAACAGCCTGCCTTAGAAGTATAATAGGCGGGTATAAGCGAACGGCCACAGCACTGCTTAAGAAGAAAGCTAATATTCCCCCCCTATAACTATATATTAAAGCTAATGCAATATAAAGGGTGCAAAAGGAACGCAACTCTAATATTATAAAGTATATTAAGACACGCCTAAATAAACTATAGAGGGACCTTAGGGTGCCCTATAGAAGAAGGAACCAATAACCCCAAAGTAGGGAAGATATATTAGGAAAATAGGTAGAGAAAGTAGAAGAAGAATAGTGCGGCGCTAGGGCCTAGGCCTATATAGAGAAGGAAGGGAGACGCGTAAGAGGCTAGTAAAGATAATAGCAAGGGAGAGAAAGGAGCTAAAGTAGAGCATAAAAGAGTACTAGAAAACCATCTACCGCAACACAATACTGGTTGGACCGATGCTGGAGAGATAAATGGGAGTTAAAGGTATAGAGGCAGACTTAGGTAAGGGGAACCCAAGCCATAGCATAGGTAACGCTATAGGGGGTAAATACCTAAGGGCTCTAAAAGGGCCTAACAAAGGCAGAAAATATAATAGTAATACTCTTAAGAACAGGAATAATAGGACTAAAAGATTGGCTTTACTAGGTAGGTATCCCAGTAGGTAGCCTAAGGTATAAATATAGCTGGCTAAGACAGACACCAAAACACGTAATACTATTATGCCCCTTACGCACCGGCCGAGAAGCAATGCTCTCAGCAGTTAGCACAGAAAACTATAATATACTACTCTTAATATAGAAAGGCCTTAAGGCGGCTACCCGGTGGCTTATTGGCTAAAATATGCTAGACCAGTTCCGGGTTGCAAAGGAAATAGCAATAAAAGGCAAAGGGGCGAGTAATAGGCGCCCTCTAATAACTCTACAGGAGTAGAGTACAGTATGTAATACTAGCGCGTCCGTAGGTTTATTACAGCAGCAGTGGTTCCCAAGGAGGTTAAAAAGTAAGGTAGTAGAGCACTACTAGTGACTTACAGGTAACTTATAAGCGAGCCCTAAAAGGTAGGGAGACGGATCACGGGGTTTTCCTAAATAGAGTTTTCTCCCCACATATATATAAGGAGTAGTCCGCGTGGGCCCAACAGGGATCCAAATCGGACATTAAGCAATGAATAATAATAATTAATAATATGTAATAGAAAATATGATCTAAATAATTTAAACTTCTTATTAAGTAGGAAGGATATAAAACACAAACCTAGGAAACCTATAAATAGATTAAGGCCGACGCGCCTTCCCTAGTAAAAGAATTTTATAAAGACTATCCTTTGCGGCCTGCTCTAGCTAGATGGATATAATATAAAGGCAAAAAACTGCCACCTAACATAAATACACGAAATACGATAGCAGGAAACTTAAATTTAAAAAGAACTTAAAAAGTATTATAATGTTTGTGACACGGTTACGTAATATATAAGATGTTTAGGAACTTTGACCGCCAGTTAAAGTTATCTAATTAGTTAGATTTGCCTTACTAAGACCGCCACCTAGCGCTAAAATATAATCTGTAATAAAATTATAAATTCTTAACTAAGTTAAATTATTTTAAACCTTCAGCCAAAAGGGGGGGTACTATAATGGGACTAGCCCAATTATAATAGGAATGTCTCGGTAAAACACTTAACAGATAAATTCCAAAGCTTTAACCAAATTCTACTAAAATCCGTTAAAGACCGCGTGCGTACATGCGCACGCATCGACCACCAAGCCCCTGAATATTTAATTATATGATTCTCTCGTTATTCCCTTCTCTTCTTTACGCAACGTCTTGTACTCTACAAGAGCTATATACCCTTAGATTTAGATAGAATTTATATTGTTCCTTCGAATCTTCCCCGAAGCCTCTTCGCGCCCTCACAGTTGGTGCGTAAAGAGCATAGTAGTATTATGTGTTTCGTGTCTATCTTGGCCAGCCATATTTATATCTTAGTAAAGAATATAAAGATATTACGCTAATACCTTTTGAATTTTATATAATATAAGCCGCACCTTTTATTTCGTTAGTAAGAAGACAAGACTATAAAATCTTTACTAAATATAAGGGGACTTTGTAAGCAGGGGGCTATAAGGCATAATTGTAGAAATAGGATAGATTGGTAAGAGAGACAAATCCTTAAGGAGGTAAGGCCTCTAGGATTATAAAGACTATATACTACAGGTATGTGCCTCTAGTATATAACCAGCGACTATCTAAGGGGCGTCTGGAGGTTGTCCTAAGGGCAACCTAAGGTGACCGCAATAATATCCCTTATATTGCCCCCTCCCCCCCTTCTTATAGTCGGCTCCTAATTACTATTACCTTGCAGTAGGGAGATTATAAGGGCTTGTCCCAGAAGGGGTTTGGAGAGATATTAAAGAGATATTAGTATACCACTGTATATTATCTATCTATCTAACCCCTGCTTTAAACTCCTAAAAACCCTTAATAAGGAAAAAACATAACTGGAGAAAAGACGTAAGGATTGCTAGGAGACCTATTAGAAGCCTACTAGAAGTATACTAGTAACTACCTAGGCTAATATAGGGGATTTTATGCAACTCTATTTCTAAGCCTTTATGCCGGTCTATAATTAATTATAAATATTATAGGCAATTTAGTGTTCTAGTATAGTTCCATAGAACCCTTTAGTATAGGATTTAATATACAGAGCCTTAGCTTGCCGTCATTTAAGATTTGGTGTATATGCTTTTAAATTTAGTAGTCCTATACTATATTTTTGGCGTAGCTCTACTACCTAGCAAATAGGAGAGACACTTCGCAATAGCGCCTCTAGCTATTATACGATTGTTAAGAACGTTTATAACGTTATTCTTTAATACCGTAGTATTATTTAGGTATAATTTAACCTATATCCGTCTGTAATTGACGTCTTAATTGCCTTCTCCAGCTACGTAATCAGTTTTTATAAAGAAGTGATGGCTAAATAGCATATATATGTGTTTCCTTCCTTTTAAATTGCGCTATTATAACAGAGTTATATTAGTAAGGTTACGGCTATTTACTAAAAGGGTATTAGAAGGTAAAGTATAGAAACACCTTACTTATTAAGCTGCTCCTTTTCCTTAATACCTTACTTCCTATTATTAACCTTTATCCAATTTTAGATGTATTTTTAATATATTATTAAGATTTTCTTATTTTCCATCCTTAATTTAATATACCTCTTTATTCTCCTACTAACTGCTCTTTTAAGCTAATTCCTTAGCGTATTTTGGCCCTAGTTCTACACTCTTTATTATTGGCGTCTTGTTCCTTTTACTTGCCCAGATAATCTCTTTTAGCGTTCTTAATCTAAGTAGCTTTAGAGATAAGCTTTTCTTAAGAGGTAGGAATTTTGCCCTTCTCCTATATAGCCTATTAAATCTTAGGTTATAACTTAGCAAGTAGTTAGTGAAGTTATATAGCGTTATCCTATAGGTCTAAGTAGGGTATATTATCTTCTAGCTCTTCTAAGTAGTTTATAAACTAGACTGTACTCTAGCCTTCTCGCTGTTTAGCGTTATGGTATTGCTAGTTATAAGCAATCCCTTAATTAGTAGGGTCTTAGATCTAATTAACTAACCAGGACTTAAGTTTGCTAAATTTAAGGGGTGTGGTAAGTTTCTTCTTATAGCGTGTCTATAAACTCTTAATAGTGTCACACAGGAAGGTAGAAGCAATTAGTGTCTAATTATACTTATTAGAGTAACGTTTTAGATCCAGCTAAAACTTAGTTTTGCATTAATAGATAAAACAATTACAGTTTCGGAGACTATCACTATTATACTTATTAGGTTCCTTTATACAGAATTTAGGGTTTTCGGACATTATAGTGTAGTATAGCGTTGCCCCTTTAAGTCCGCTTTATGTCTAGGGTGTCTATACTTCTCCTAATTGTCCTTACAATTGTCCTTAGTAGTCTTAATATACTTATCTTAATTATATCTCTAACTCCTTTATTTTTTATAGGGTCTTATATAGCAACCGCTTTAATAACTCCCTAGCAGTAATTGTTTCTAAGGGTCTTAGAAGGTTAGATAGACTAGCTATAGCTTCCTATTCTACTCCTTTATAAGTAGAGGGAATGCGCTCCTCTAGGGAGACTCTGTCAGCCTCTTATAGTAAGGGCGTCGTTTTAGGGGGTAAGGAGGTATAGCCCGTCATCGCTAATTAATAGCTATACGTTCCTTCCGTAAAGGATTGTAAGCAATTAGAATTATAAGAGGCTAGTTTAACCAGAATATATAATTATCTAATTAATAGTGTAGAATAAGAGTTATAGGTAAGTAGAAGGTAAGTTAAAGATAGAACAAGCTTCATATATAAAGGACAAATGCTTTCTAACCTTTTCTATTTAGAGACTAATTGCTAGTTCTTCTCTAGAGGAGAACTAGCTCCCTTTATAATCCTTCTAAGACACTAGTAAAACCCCTTACCCCTTATCTATCTAACCATATCTCCTCTAAGATATTAGTAGGGCATTAGTAAAACCTTTATCTGTCTTATCTAATATGTACCTTTTAGGAGCGCCCGTTATAGTTAGTAAGAACTAGAGAACGTTATATCGTTAATGTTATTTCTAGGGTTTTACAACTACTATTAAAGGTTTATTATATAGTGGTTAGGGGGAATATTAAGCTGTTTATTTAATTAATAAAGAAAAAGGAACTATAGATATAGAGTAGTAAGTAGAAAAAGCTGTTCTAAGAACTTAAGGAACTATTTACCTAAGATCTCATTTTTAAGACCTACTAACTAAAGCTAGAAACGGTTGTAGAAACGGACGTATTAGACTTTATATTAGGAGTATATTTGTTATAAAGGTACTAAAACGTATAGTATTTAGTAGTATACTATAGTTAGAAGATAACGTCACTAGAACTAAACTATAATGTCTATAATAGGGAGTAACTAGGTATAGTTATAGTACTTAAAAAATAGAAAGCATTTTTATAAAGTATAGAAAAACTATTTATAGTTAAAATAGATTATAAGAACCTAATAGGGTTTCTAATAATAAAAGAACTTAACTAGAGATAAGTTAAATAGGCAGAAATACTTACGGAATATTATTTTAAAATTTAGTATACTAAGGGCACTAAAAATGCGAGAGTAGACGCGCTTAGCAGAAGGGCAGAACTATAAAACAATAATAAGCTATTATAGGTAATGCTACGCAAAGACAGGGACAGATTAATTAGGTATAATTACCCTAAGATTACAGTAACTAGAGAAGAAAAGATCTATAAAATATTAAAGAGTATATAGTTATAGAGGATCTAAAAAGCATAATAAGAGGACCTAGGATGTAAGGACTATGTTAACAAAAGAGTAACGTATATTCTAAGATTAATAGCAAGAGAATTTATTAGGGAATTCTATAAGGGAAGAACTTAAGAATATAATGGAGCTATAGGCTTAGTGTTAAGACTTTAGAAAGAATATATTATTAATAGAATCTAGGGACTAGCAAGATAAACTATAAAGGAATGCCTAGATTATTAAAAAAAATAAACTAATAAGGCATAAGCCGTATAGAGGGCTATAACCTATTAAAATACCTAAAAGACTATGGGAGGTTATATTATGGGACTTTATTATAAAGTTATTAAAGTTAAAAGACTATATTACTAGATAAGAGTATAATATAATCCTTATAATAGTGGACAAACTAAGTAGAGCTATTTTATAGTATATATAAAAAAAATCCTAGTAGAGAATATAGCTAGAATCTATAGTAAGGAAGTGTTTATAAAATATAGGGTATTAATAAAAATTATATCAGATAGAGACCTAAGATTTATAGTAGTATTCTAGGAAGCATTTTTAGCGGAATAAGGGGTTCGCGTAGCAACGTTAATAGTATATTACCTATAGACGGATAGTTAAATAGAAAGACTAAACTAAACGTTAGAATAGTACTTATAGTATTATATAAATTATACACAGAATAATTATATGTCGTTATTACTAGTTATATAGTTTATATATAGTATAACACTATAAGAAGAAATAGAAATATTACTATTTAAGGCGAATTACGGATATAAGCTAAGAATATCGTTATTACTATAATAAGTAAAAAGAACTAATAGTATAGCCAGAGAAAGAATAGAGAACCTAATAAATCTCTATAAGTACCTTAAAGAAATAGCTAAGCTAGCATAAATAAGAATAAAAAGGTATTACGACGCTAAGAGATCTAAGGGACCAGATTTTAAGAAAGGGGGTAAAGTATAGCTACTATGCAAAATTTTTAAGAGTTAATAACTAAGTAAAAAATTTAATGTATATTTATAAGCATAATATTTCCTAATAAATCGTTCTATATTAGATGGGAATCCTTACTAATAGTAATAAGGCGCTTGTAGTTAATGGGTCTTATTTTAACTAGGGTGCGCTATAAAGACTTAGTAGTAGGCTTTATAGATTAGCTCCGTTTGTAAGTTATTAACATCTAAAACTATAAGCCGTCCTTAGTACAAGAGCAGTCCGTCTTCTATTTCTAAATTAGGGTTATCTTCTATAGGTACTAGCTTATTCTATTCGGAGCTTAGTTCCTTAAGGATATATAGATTAAGCTGTTTAGGATAGAGGAGGGCACATGTCTAGTGCTAAGCCTTTATCTTATCTTATAGTTCCACGTCCTATTCTCTTTAGGTAAGGGTATTAGCCTTAGAATTTTATCTATTAGGGCGGTATATAATTATAAAGAAAAATTAGGAGAGTATTTTAGCCTAGTAGGCCTATTAACTGGTAAGCTGCTTTATTATTATAAAATACTTAAGGGCTTTATAATTAGTATAGACTTTAATCTAAGAGTCTATCCTTCTAAGCTCTATACGCTACTAGGATAATAATTATATAATAGCTAGCATTTCCTTATCGTGTACCTTGTAGTTATACTCTACTAAGGCCATTATTTTTAAGAAAGGCATAATAGGGTACTACTTGCTATCTAGGTATAACTATAAGAGAACCCCCACTACTACTCTACTAGAGGCGTCTATTTCTAGCATTAATTTAAGGTCTAGGTTATAGTAATAGAAAATTAAGAAGAAGATAAGTCGGTCCTTTAACTCCTTAAAAGCTTTTATATAATTATTATTAAAAACAAAAGGCATATTGTTCTTAGTTAGTTATATAAGAGGCCTAGCTATAACCTTATAGCTATAGATAAACCAATAGTAGAAGTTACAGAAGCTAAAAAAGAACTAGGTGCCTTTATAATATAAGGGGGTTTTTAATTACGGATTGCCTTAACCTTCTTAGGGTTAACTTTAATTCCTTCTATACTAATAATAATAATGACTCTTTGATTAACGTCTAATACGGATCCTATCTTGGCATACGCAGACTACTCCATTATAGGGGGGAAAACTTATAATTTACAGGTAAAAAACCCTGCAGTTAGGGGAGGAAAAACCCTATAAGCCACCTCAGTAGGATAAAAAAAACCCTAATTTGCTATATCCGTCTATAGCAGCGGCCCTGCGGGCCTATAGCTACGTCTTGTCCTTCTTAGATGTTTGAACTCCTTGGGAACTACTGCTTCCTTCCTTAGCTTATCCAAAGCTAGGGTTTACTATGTCCTAGCTAGGCCTTACCAATTAATTGCTATATGCTTTGTGTTCTATATCTTAACTATCCCCTATATACTATCTCCTATAGACTATTACCATATACGCCTTACCCCCCCCCCCTGGAGCTATTAAAGGCGTAAGGGGGATTTATCCGTTTTAGCTACCATAATATTAACAGCGGGATATATTATATTGTGTTTAGGTATCTTTTATGCCTAGGCCCCAGCTAGGCCCTTTCTAAAGGTCACCACTCCATTAAAAGGAGATAAGGAAAACCGTAGGTCGCAATCCAGGCTGCGGCAGTATTACGGCAGTAATAAAATGGCAAGTGACCGCATGCTCTGCGGGTGATCGCTCTAGGGGTTAAGAGGGGCCGTATATTTGCTCGTTCGTTTGCGTTTGTTTGTTTATTAATATAAGGTTATTAATGCTTTTAATTGGGGGTTGGGGGATGTTATTGAATGCTGTGCATCCATGTTGGATTATACAGGTGCCTTAGGTAGGAGAATAGCGTAGTAGCCGTATTTTAGAGGGCCAACAGTAGTGGTTTTTAAGATCTCACCATGTGAAAATTTTTCACCACCGCCTACAACGCACAACTACCACCAGGTCCTGCCCGCACGCTATGCGACGTCTCTGCGTTGGCTCTGAGTCTAAACTTCGAAGACTTAAGTTCGTAGCCGTCACCACATACAGGTGCAGAGTCCGTTTTCGACGGCCTTCCATACTAATAATAAATCTAAGGTACTTTATTCATTTTACTCTAAATTTATATTTCTTAATATTAACTTATAGGCCTACATTTTGCAGCCTCTTTAGGGCCTTCTTAATATAAACTTGATGCTTAAGTTTATTATCTAAGTATATAAGAATATCGTCTAGGTATACTATGTAGAATTTATTAAGGTAGTTAAAAAGAATATTATTTATATACCATTGGTACATAACTAGCCCATTTATTAGTTTAAAAGGAAGGACTTTATATTTATAAGAACTATAGCGAGTATAGAATGTTATTAGATCTTCTAATATAAGGTCTATCCTAATTTAGTAAAAGGCTTAGCGGACATTAAGCTTAATAAAGATTTTGACTTAGCTTAGATGTATAAGGGTCTTATTAATTAGGGGGAGAAGGTAGTAGTCTTTCTAAGTAATAGCGTTTAGTTTTTAATAGTTGATACAGGGATAAAGGCCTTTATTAGGTTTCTTTATAAATAAAATAGGGGAAGTAAAAGGTGTAATAAAACCTTATAGGAAATACTAAGGTAGACTTACTAATAGGCTAGGTGTATAGGTAAATAAAAAGTCAACAATATAATAATAACTGGTAGAGTGGTTGCCCAATAGATTAACTCTAATTATATTCTAAGATTTACTATAAAGAAAGGAACTATCTAGGTAGGGACTGTGGTTCTTTAAATACACATCCATACTCCTAAGAAAGTTATTACTCTATTTACTCTGTCTACTCTATTATAGATTATATAGATTATGCCAGTCATTGTCTGTGACTAACTGGTCATGGGGTAGTCACGTACACTAGTTACGTAAGCTAAGCGAGTATAAAATCCACCAAAATCCACCTGTAGAATAGTAGTATTAAGAACAACAATCTTATCAATACATCTTGATATATGTATTTAATTCCCTTACACCTCCGCTGCACCTTGTCGAGTACCAGCCTTAACAGGTTATGAGCCCGGCTACGCCTGTAGAAGGTTTTAATACAGCGTTCTCAAATAACGCGTGGAGAGAGCTATGACGTGTAATCACAATAGTTGTCAAATAATTAAAGGACGCGCGTTGTCCGCAGAATTAATCACTACCTTACTAACCTATTTGGCTCGCTAAGTTAAATTAGTTATTTAATAAAGATAAGAGCTAAAAAGTAGACAGAAAAGAGATGGAAAAGGAAAAGCTTATAATTGGATAATAATTAATATGATGTGTACCAGGAGCTCAATTACCTAATACGTCTAGTAGTAATATACGACTACCAATACTTTAAGAAGGAGTAGACGATGTTTAAAATTAACCAGAACAATCTTAATTACAATACCGCAACACAAATACAGCAAGTCCCTAATTAACTTAATATCCAATTACTGCACTTAAAATAAGTAAAAGCAGTAGCAGCAAGAACCTACTGCCTAATGGCATAAAGCTAAAGGGAGAGGAGAACTATATTGCATAGAAGGAAGTAATAGAGGATATTGCTGTTGCAAATAGATTAAGACATTATATTTATAAAAAAGGAAAAGCACCTAAATATATGGATGAATTTGATAAGAAAGCTAATAAGATAAAGCTGGTAGCATAGCTGATATAGGAAGCTGGAGACTCGAGCATAAAGATTATTATTAAGCTTAATGTTAAGAGTACCCCTGTATAGATGCTAGCAGGATACAAGTTAGTATATAAGATATAGATAACCTTACAGACTTAGTATAAGGGCATAGGAGCAGTCCTCAGCCACAACACTATTAAGTTATACATAAAGATTAAGTACGACGACTACCCTAATCTTAAGCACTTTATTATCGCATTTAAAAAGGCTATCAAAAAGCTGGCGAACCTTAACATTTCCCCACCTAAATTATAGCATCCAATTCTCTTTATTATGGCCCTATCTAACATATGGCCTATCTAGGCAGAATAATAGCAATTAAATTCTTAAAAAGAATTAACCCAACTATAACTCTCCATGCTAATTAAAGATATTATAGATAAGGCACAAAACAAGGATAAGAAGGCTAAGGGAGGTGTACTGTATAGGGGGAAGCCTAATAAGAAGGGCAAATAAAAGGTAAAGGAGGATAAGGAGAAGAGTAAGGGAAAGTACTGCAAGAACTATAAGAAGCTAAACGCCCGTCACGAACCTAAAAACTGCTTTGTTATGAATAAGAAGCTATATTATAAATAGGAAGAAAAGATAGGTAAGAAGTTTGTTCTATATTAGGAACCTAGCAAAAAGAAGTTAGGTAGCAAGAGTAGGAAGGAAGAACCTAGCAGTAACTCCTTAGACAATGACGATGCTCGCAGTGACTTAGATAATGGCAATGCTCGCATATTCGCAAAGAAAGAGTTAGGGTACCTTTACGCACACCTAAACAGGAGGAACTAATTACCAATTAAGTAGGAAGGAACACTGTTTAATACCAGAGCTAAAACCCATATCGCCAAATCGATTAACAACTTTAATACTGGTATATATATACTAGTATCTCTGCCATTAATTAATATAGCAAGTAGAGAAGCCATGCCGCTTGGCTTTGGTAAGAGAATAATTATCTATGCTATAGATAAAGGAGAGATATATACGCTAAATCTTAATAAGGTGCAGTATCTACCAAACTACGGCATTAATATCTTTAGAGCTAGAAAGCTCCTAGGCAGGGGTAACATTTAAATTAAAGATAGAAACCTTATGGTTAACAGAGAAGGCCTTGGCATATTCCAATTTGATGAAGATATGATAATTATTAAAGCACCCTATATATATGCATTCCCTGCAGTTATATAAAAGAAGCCATTAGAGATATTAATTTAACTCTAGTATCGTTGCTCTAGCCATCTCGGCCTTAAGAATATATAGAAGACCTCTAGATTAGTTAAATGTATAATACTTAAGAAGGAAGAGCTAAATGCTATATAATAGGAAGACGAAGACCTGAGGCTCTATGACCTATGCGAGAAGGGAAAAACCATAAGGCATATATAAAGACACGCTAAAACGCGAAATCTGCGGGTGTTTGATAAAGTATATATTAATGTGGTAATAATTACCCCTTAAGGCATTAGAAAGAAGAAGTATGCTATAGTATTTACTAAGAAGGCAACTTCAGTTTGGTAGACTTACTTCCATAAGTTAAAGAATGGCGTATATAATGCTTTAGTCAAATACCAAAAGATGGTAAAGACTTAATTTAGAAGAGTTATTAAAAAGTGGCGTATAGATAGGGGTAAAGAATATAGCCTAAAGAAGCTAGCTAAGCTTGTAGATGATCTAGGGCAGGTAGTAGAGCTTACTATACTGTACAACCTAGAGCAAGACGGCACTTCTAAATGAATAATCGGCATTCTCTGCGAGCGTATATAAACTGTAATAATTAACATAGACATTCCACAGTTCCTTTAGCCACTGATATTTAAGTCAATAGTACTAATTACTAATTAAACAGCCACCTCTTTACTAAAGGGCAAGACCCTATATAAAGCTTTTATAGATAAGTTTTGCCTAAATTAAGACAACAGACCATCTATAGCTTATTTACAGGTACTTAGCTATAAGATATATGTTTAGATACCAAAGGAGCGCTAAATCATTAGCTAGAAGGTTGCTGTATAGGCCGAGGTAGGAATCCTTATAGGCTATAAAGGAAGCCATATCTTTAGGGTATATGTACCTTTAAGAAAAGGACCTGCCAAAAATAGGATTGTATAATTCTTAAATGTCAGATTTAATAAAGGAGGCTTAATTATAAAGCCCCTATTAGAAGATAATACTAATATTTTAGTACCTACTGGAAATAGGGGTAAGAGCACTAAGAATTAGGATTAATAAGACAGTGACCTAATTTATTAGAGAGTTCCTAATATGCCCAGAAATATTAAGCATTAACCCTAATTAGCACTTAAAAAGGCTATTATGCCAGAGCTTTAAATTAATAAGGATCTGGAGCAACTAGATATTAACTCTAATATTAAACCTAAATTGGAATGTGACACTAAATTAATGCCGGAGACTACTTAGGAGAGAATTAAAATTAAAACGGCACCTAAGTTAAGGAGTTAACCTAAAGGTTTAAAGAATAAGGTTTATATCCTAAACCTAAAGCTTAATAGAGAGACTTGATAAGCCGCTTAATAATTAAAGCTAAAACTAAGCTTTAACTCTAAATCAAATATAGCATTCTACACTATATATACAGCTAGCTCAGCGTTATTAATCTATAATAATCCTAAGATAATTAAGGAGGCAAAGATAAGACCTAACTAGCCAGAATGGAAGAAGGTAATTAAGAAGGAGTATTAAGGCCTAATTTACAAGGGAACCTAGAAGCTTTTAAGACAATTAAAGCTGCTAAAGGGCATTAAGGTACTGCCGGGAAAGCTTATTTTAAAGACTAAGAGGGATAGAGATAGCAATATCCTAAAGTAGAAGGCAAGATGGGTTGTTAAAGGGTTTAAGCAGTAGTATGGAAAGGACTTTAACTAAACATTTATGGGAGTATGCAAGAGTGTTATATGGAAGCTGGCAGTTGCCCTTATAGCTCTATTTAACCTAGAGATTAAGTAGATGGATGTGGTTAGAGCCTTCCTAAACTTAACCGCTAACACGGATATCTATATAGAAGTACCACCTAGCTGGGAAATTAATGAGGAGATCTTAAAGGATGTACCTAAATGGGTATGCAAGCTCCTAAAAGCGCTATATGGTCTAAAATAGGCACCTTAACTATGGCAGAAGGAATTAGCCTCTGTGCTTTAGTAATTGGGGTTTAAAGCGTGCACCAGTGACTAATATGTATACATTAATAAGTTAATAGGAATTCTGATCATTACATATATTAATAATATGTTAATTATTGGCAAAGATAAGGCTAAGATTAAGACTCTAAAGAAGAGTCTAATAAGAAGATTTAAAATATAGGACTTAGGCCCTGTAGAATACTTTATAGGGGTAAGAATAACTTAAAACAAAAAGGAAGGGACGATTATGCTATACTAGGATGCATATATTAACAAGATCCTTAAACAATATGGCATGGAGAATTATTATCTAGTTAATATACTAATAGCAGCCGGAGCTACTGAATTTATGGTACCCTTTAACAGATAGGCAACGGTTAAAGATACTGAGCTTTACGGATTGAAGATCGGCTCCTAGATATATCTGGCAATCTAAACCAGACCGGATATTGTATATGGAGTCTCCATACTATCACGATTCCTATTAAACCTCTCTCCGCAGCATATAAAAGCTGCAGATTGGATACTTTAATACCTACAAGGTATGAAGCTCCTAGAAATCAAATACTAGGGGTACGTAGGTAATCCAAAGACACTCCTTTACGGATATTATAATACGGATTTCGCAGGTAATAAGTTAACGCAGAAGTCCATCTTAGGGAATGTATACTTCTTTACCAGTAGAGTCGTATTATGCTTATTAAAGAGACAACAGATAGTAGCACAGTCTACTACTAAGGCAGAGTATTACGCTCTGGCCAAAGCCGTGTCTAAAGCACTTTAGCTGAAGCAGATTATAGGCCAGATGATATACTTAGATGTGGATATTAAGTTAGTACGTCTATACAGCGACAACCAAGGCTCCTTAAGCTTAGCTAAGAACCCTAAGTTTCATCAACGGATAAAGCATATTAATATTAAACACCACTTTATTTAAGAGCACGTTATAAAGGGAACGGTTAATCTATAGTATACTGCAAGTTTGGAGATAGCAGCTAATGGTCTAACTAAGCCTCTTTTGGCCGCAAGTCATGCGAAGTTCATAGAGCAGCTAAGGATAAAGGTTATTAAGATTGATTAAACCTATTTAGAGTGTCAAGTTAGTTAAATATAAAGGGGTGTGTTAGTCATTGTCTGTGACTAACTGGTTATGGGGTAGTTACGTGCACTAGTTATATAAGCTAAGCAAGTATGAAATCCACCAAAATCTACCTGTAAAATAGTAGTATTAAGAACAACAATCTTATCAATGCATCTTGACATACGTATTTGATTCCCTTACACCTCCGCTGTACCTTGTCGAGTACCAGCCTCGACAGATTATATTACATAACCTTATTTACTATTCCTTGTTATATAGCTCCACTAGTTCCATTTTAGACCGTGCCCTTATTAACTAACTAGCTTCTTCTAACTCTTCTCCTAGTAGTTATAATATTATACTTAAAGCGTCCATAATACTATCTCCCTCCTCTTTATCTTTATTTTTAAAGATTCCTAATATCTAAGTTGTTTACTAGAGGTATAATATCCGCTTAATTAATTTGGTTAATATTGTTACTTATTATACCTAAAGTGTCCTATTTTTCTTCTATAGCTTATTAGTCTTATACTATTGCTACCATATTATCTCTTAGTAAGATAATACCATCTCTATAGTCTTATTATATAAAAGAGGGTTTAGTTTATATTACATTAGTAAGTCCTTTATCTTAGCAACCCTCCTCTTATTTAAAGTGCACTAAAGTAAATATTTATTCGTCCTATAATATTTGCTTAGTTTTTAACACTAAGTATACATATCCTATTACTCTTAATAGTCTTTAAGTACCCTTATTAATTGCTACTAGGGTTCTAAGTTTAATCTACTACTGCAAAGCTTAATAATAAACTGTTAGTAGCGCTAGCTAAACTTTATTATTCTTATAACGCTAAGTAAGAGGCCGCTAATACTTAATAATAGGCTTTAGACTCTCGTTTAGCTATATCCACTTAGTTAATCTATCTTAAAAAGGGTTGTAAGAAAGTGCGTTTTAAGGAGTAGAAACTTGTAGAATAAGGGTTATAGGAACTTAGTAATAAAAGAATAGATTCTCTTCCAATAGAGAGGGAAATGGCTCTAAATACCTTAGCAGGTATTCCTTTTAGGTCCCCCTTAGGTAACTTATTCTTTAGTAATCCTTTTTTATTAATACTACCTAACCTATTTTCTTCTAATACTCCTATACCTTTCTTATAGAGTTTTTTAAATTATCTAGTAGCTCCTAGGTAGTCTTATTATAGCCTATTCACTTAACCTTATACTATATTTTATTATTAATATCCTTATAACTAATAATCTTTAAAACCTCCTATTTATCTTCTTCTTATCCTCTATATATATCCGCCTTATAAACTAGTGGCTTAATATCTCTATATACTAACTTTAGTATTATAATATACTATATAGAGTAGATCTTTATCCATTCTAGTAAGTTAAGTCTATATATAACTTCTAAGATCTTTACTTTAATTATAAATAGTCCTAGTCTAATATAGTCTAACTTTTTACTTAGTTGTTAACTCTTAAAATTTTTATATAGTAGCTACACTTTATCTCCCTCCTTAAGATCTGGTCCCTTAGATCTCTTAGCATTATAGTACCTTTTTATTCTTTCTTATACTAATTTAGCTGTTTCTTTAAGGTGTGCATAAAGGTTTATTAAGTTCTCTATTCTTTACTTAGCTATACTACTTATTTTTTTTGCTTATTATAGCGATAACAATATTCTTAGTTTATATCCGTAATTTACCTTAAAGGGTAATATGCCTATCCCTTTCTATAGTGTTATATTATATATAAACTATATAACTAGTAATAATAATACCTAATTATTCTGTATATAATTAATATAATGCCTTAAATACTGTTCTAATATTTAGTTTAATCTTTCTATTTAACCATCTATTTATGGGTAATATGCTATTAATATTACTGCTTAAACTCCTTATTCTGCTAAGAATACCTCCTAAAATACTACTATAAATCTTAAATCTCTATCTAATATAATCTTTATTAATACTCTATGTCTTATAAACACTTCTTTAATATAAATTGTAGCTATATCCTCCGCTAAGATTTCTTCTAAGTATACTATAAAGTAGCCCTATTTAGTTAACTTGTCTACTATTATTAAGATTGCGTTATAATCCTATCTAGTAATAGGGTCCTTTAACTTTAGTAGCTTTATAATAAAGTTCTATAATATAACCTCTTATACTCTTTCTAGTGTCTTAATAGGTTATAGCCCTCTATATAGCTTATGCCTTATTAGTTTATTTTTTTTTAGTAATCTAGATATTCTTTTATAACTTATCTCACTAGTCCCTAGATTCCTTAAATAATGTATTCTTCTTAAAGTCTTAAAATTAAGCCTATAGCTCCGTTGTATCCCTAAGTTATTCCCTTATAGAATTCCTTTATAAATTCTTTTGTGATTTCTTTTGGCACATATATAGCCTCTTAATACTTATACTGCTCCAAGTCTGGATCCTTGTTTTATATATCTTAGATCTTTTATAACTATTCACTCTTTAGCATCTTATAGATTTATTTCGGTCCTTTTTTAGTTATGGCTATAGTTTTAGATAATTATACCTAATTAACCTATCCTTGTCTTTTTGTAACATTGTGCCTAATAGTTTTTTATTATTTTGCAGTTCCGCCTTTCTACTAAGTGTGCCTGCCCTTACGTTTTTAGTACCTTTAGTATACTAAATTTTAAAATAATATTCTGTAAGCATCTCTACCTATCTAACTTATCTATACTTAAGTTTCTTTATTATTAGGAACCCCGTTAGGTTCTTATGGTCCATTTTAACTATAAATAGTTTTTCTATGCCTTGTAAGAATGCTTTTTATTCTTTAAGTACTATAACTATTCCTAACAACTCCTTGTTATAAATGTTATAGTTTAGTTCTAATGGTGTTATTTTTTTTAACTATAGTATGCTACTAAATACTATGCGTCCTAGTGCTTCTATAGCAAGCATACTCCTAATATAAAGTCTAATACGTCTATCTCTATAACTGTATCTAATTTTAGTTAATAGATCTTAAGATTGGATCCTAGGTAAATAACTCTTTAAGTTCTTTAAACAGTTTCCTTTGTTTACTGCCCTATATCTATAGTTCCTCCTTTTTTATAAGTCTTATAAATAGCTTAATATTCTTTAACTATTATACTATAAACCTCCTATAGTAGTTACAAAACCCTAGAAACGATCTTAACTGTATAACGTTCTCTAGTTCCTGCCAACTTACTATAGCTTCTACCTTCTTTAGGTCTATGCTAATCTTGCCTAGTTTAATAATAAATCTAATAAAATCAGTCTTCCTAGTAAAGAACTCGCATTTTTTAATTGCTACTAGCACCCTTTTTTTATAGTCTCTTTAAGACCCACTTAACGTATTCTCCGTGTTCCTTCTTACTTATTAAGTAAATAATAATGTTGTTAAGGTATACTATAATAAATTTATTAAGGTGTTTTCCTAATACGCTGTTAATTTATTTCTGGAACGTTACTAGTGCGTTTATAAGTCCAAATTGTATAACTAATAGTTTATACAGTCCTTCCTTTAACCTAAAGGCTACTTTTTATCTATCGCCTTCCTTAATTCTAATTTAATAGTACGTCCATTTTAGATATATCTTTATAAAAATTTACATATTACTAATCCTATTCTAGATTTCGCTAATTAAGGGTAAAGGATACCTATTCTTTTATATAATGCTTTTTAACTATCTATAGTTAATGCACATCCTAAATTTTCTATTTTTCTTTAGTATAAACAATACTGGATATCCCACTAATAATTGCAATAGTCTAATATATCCCTTTTATAAGTTCTCCTGGATAAACTCTTTAAGCGCTACTAACTCCGTTTTAGTAAGCTTACAGATTAGAAAGAATCTTAGACTTATTCCTAGTTCTAATTTTATCTTATAGTCCTAAGCTATATATTTTAACGGCTTCTTAATTTCTAGGCTCTATAATCTTTTACTATACTTATAGTATCTCTTTAGTATATAACTTAAGCCTTGCTTAGTCTCTTTATAAGTTACTCTAACTTAGTACCATACTATCTTAGTCTGTTATTACGTTCTATATTATTAAGTATTCTTAATATTAACCTAACCTATAATCTAATTAATCTTTGGATTATATTCCTACAACTAAGGTATTTCTAGTATCGCCTTATCCTTTTCTAATAGTAGGATATTAAAAGACATCTTAACTTGTCTTTCTTTAATGGTTATCTAAATAGGTCCTATTTTAAGATTAATAATGCCTCCTCTATAGGCTATTAGATCTCTTAAAATTGTTATTAATAGATATAGGTATTTCTTTTATCTGTGTGGCAACCCTATCCTTTTAACTGCTATTAGTGATATATAGTTTCTTATTGCTCCACTATCTATTAACACTTTAAACTTTTAATTTTGCCAATTAACTTATAAATTTAGGTGCTATTCTATAATTCCTTTAAGGGTCTAAGGCTCTACTACTAGCTCCCTCTAGTCCTATAGGCCTTGCCTTTTCCTAACTATTAGCTGCTAGATTTTAACTATACTTGGTCTTCCTTAGGCCAATACTTAGTTTGTTTCTTTTCCTTAATATACTATAGACATATATTCTCTAGGCACTTCCACCACTATTATCCGTCTAAGCATTCTTCTATAAGGAATGTTTCTAGTTAAAGTATTAAGTTGCCTAACTCCTAAACATCTACTAGATGCCATCTATATATATACTTAGCGTCTCTATACCATTTTTTGTCTATTATCCAATATATTCTTATTAGATACTTGCGATATTTATCCTTAGGTGTCCTATGTATATTATATATATTATTTATATATACCATCCATGCTAATATGTAATGCGCTAGGTGTCTTAGGTTAACTCTTAGCTCGTCTTTATTCTTAAGTTTAAACCTCTCCCGCGTTAATCTAAATGTTACTATATTATTTACTAGTACTAATATTTGCATTATCTCTCTCTAGTCTATAGCCTGTTCCTTTAGGTTCTTTAATATTATAATTAATGCTCCTTTAATATAACTTATCTGCTTCTCTAATATAGCTTTCTTATCTAGCCACATAAAAATATTCCCACTTATTATTTCCTCTTTGTCTATACTACTTTTGGTATAGCTCTATAAGTATATACAATCTATCCATAAGGAAGTATCTCTTTATTACTATATTGTTGCAATATTTAGTGTGTCTTTCTGTAAATCTGGTTAGAATCCTTAGATCCTTTTCTTATTTTAGTTTATCTAACTACTTAGCTCTTAGCGTTCCTACCCTTAACCTATTTATAATTTTCCATATAGGTGCTCTATTCTTTATACATCCTAATATGCTAGATCTCTAGTCTAGTTTCTATTCTTACTATATAATAATTCTTTGCTTAAACTTATCTATGCTTTCTTATTATCTGCGTCTTATAATTAGATCCTAAAAGTTATCTTACTTCTTAATTGTGGTATTAACTTTTAACTTTTAGGCTGAATACTATATTTACCTAGAATTACTATGGACCTTATTTATTCTTTAAAATCTTAGCTCCCTAGGAATCTTTATCTTGTGCTTATTTATTTATCTTTAAACTAAGCTACTACCCTTTCCTATTAGTTATCGTTTATTATAGGTTCTTGGGTATATCTTATCTTAAGAATCTTAAGCGTCTCTTATCTCTTCTTAAGAATTTTAAGCCTGTAGCCTTTTGCCTTTATTAAGTAGTAAGCTAGTATTAGCAGTCCTCTGCTTGCTTAATCTTTTCTTAATATTACTCCTTCCGTCTTATAAAGTAATAGATACTGTATCTAATGGTGTTATAATGCCCGTTACTAAACCGCGTTCTATAGTGGTTTTAGTCTCTACTTCTATTGTGTTATTAAGGTTTAGGTACTCCTAGTTAGTCCCTTTTTTTTTCCTTATTGCTATTAATTAATAAGTACTCCAACTCTATTACTATTTTAAGTCCCGCTAATATTTATCTATATATTACTATAATATCTTAATCTAGCTTATAGAGTTAATCCTGTTCTTTATCTAACTATATAGTTCCCTTAAGTCCTCTTAACTCTAGCTCTTGCAGCTAATAGCTTGCGCTATACTTAGCGTCCTTATAAATTTAGTATGCGTTGTAACAAAATATAAAGTATTTAATTAAACACTCCTTAGTCCCGCGTAATATACTTATATTTGCACTATCGTACTCTAATAATCTAGTGCCCTTTACCGCATAGTTACTCTAACCATCTCTATAGTCTCTAGTAAAATAACCCTATTTTCCGCAATTTATATAAGCTCCTTTTTTAAACCATTTTTCTTACTATAGAATCCACCTAAACGTCTTCTGCTGCTAAGATCCCTAGTTTAGCCTCTGCTTCTTAGTCCTATAATTACCTAATCCTTAACCTTTAGGTTTCTATAGTTTCTTATTCCATCTTCTAGATTCTTTAGTACCGCTTAGGTTTATTAGCTCTAGTCTACCATTCTATAGTTTATAACTCTATGTCTGTTATTATATGCTCTACGCCTTATACGACTATAGAACTCTATCTTACCCTTTTTTAGCTTATTCCTTTTAGTAGATCCTATTATTAATCTTTATTAACTAGTTAATTAAATCTCTTAGAGTTTCTGCATCTTCCATTAAGATAATTATGTCCTAGACTTTTACCTTAAGTCCTTATTTGTACTATACTATAAGCGCCTAATTATTCTATTTAACTTATGTTATAAGCGTTTAAAACTATATTATGTACTTAATTGCTAAAGTGCGTTATACCAGGTTTTGGAGTTTTCTTTCTGCTGTGGTTATTACCTTAGGGTCTCCAAATATCTATATTAATTATTGTATAAATCTATTCCAACTTAAGAATATATATTATACTTCTTAGTTAGTAGTAAATATACCATTTACTTATATTTTTGTAAGGTAAGGTTTAAACCATTTAAGTACTCTTCCTATTAGAAACAGTCCTGCATACGCTACTTAATCCATTACTGTTGCTAGTTTCGCTCCTTCTTGCATAACCTTAAAGTATATTTACGTAAGAAATCCCTTAAGTTTTAACTTCTCTCTAGAGAATTATTTAATTAAGGGTAACTTAACCTTTACTGCGCCGATGCTATTAATTCTGTCTTTAAGTGCCTTATTATTATTTCATAGCTGGTTAACTATTTCCTATAACTGTCCCACCATAACTAGTTACAAGTTAGTATCCCTTATACTAGTGTCCCTACTAGTACCTAAAGTGGTTGCCGCCGTTAATGGCGTTATAACTGGTGCTTTTAGTGGCATATTATTTAACTTTATTAATACTATAACTAGGTAGTAAATGTGTAACAAAGCCTTGTAGGAAATACTATGGTAGACTTGCTAATAGGCTAGGTATATAGGTAAATAAGAAGTTAATAATATAATAACACTGGTGGAGTGGTTGCCTAATAGATTAGCTCCAATTATATTCTAAGATTTACTATAAAGAAAGGAACTATTCAGGTAGGGACTATGGTCCTTTAAATACACATCTATATTTCTAAGAAAGTCGTTACTCTATTTACTCTATCTACTCTATCTACTCTATCTACTCTATTATAGATTATATAGATTACATTATGTGACCTTATCTACCATTCCTCGTTATATGGCTCTACTGGTTCTATCCTAGACCATGCCCTTATTAACCAACTAGCTTCTTCTAACTCTTCTCCCAGTAGTTATAACATTATACTTAAAGCGTCCGTAATAAAAGGGGCCTATCTTAGCTCAATAAACCCCTTATAGAGGTTATTAATTAAGTACTACTTAGTTGCTTTTAGTTCCTTTATAATTTACTAGTAAAGGGGGCTATAGCCTAGGGAGTTATCGACCTCTAGTTAAATCTTATAATTATAGGTTTAGTAGAGGGGTAGTATATCTAAAGCTGTTTTTAAGAACGCGTCTTTATAATCTAAGAGGTATATAGGGAGAAGGCGCTTAACTAGCTCCTTATTAGTTTCCTTTACTAGCCCTTCTTCCTTCTTATTAATAATCTAGTCATAAAGACCTTATTATCCTTTTAATATATATTAAAGTAAAAACCTATATTACTAATTGCCGCAATATCTACTATAGGAGGGCTATGTAATAGTAGGGGTGTCCATAGCCTTAGGGGCTTTTAGCGTATCTATGTTATCTTTACTCCTTTTAGCTCTTGTTATATTTTCTAAAGGTTATCCTCTATATTCTATTAGTATATCCTCTTCCCTATTAGCCAAATCTCCGTAATTTAGAAGTTATCTATATTACTGTCTATTCTACTTCTATAAGTAGAGTCCTGTTTAACTATAGTCTTTTAAGGGAGTATTATTATTAGTATGGAGTTCCTACCGGCCTTATAGTGGGTATATTCTTAGGGCTCGTTCGATAACTTTTTTTGACCTGTTGGCGCCCACCTGTTCGTCACCCGAAAATGGCGAACAGGGCCCACATGCGCAATATCGACCGGAGGATTAAATTGCCAACAGGTAGAAGGTGTCCGTTCGTCACCGCAGGTGGATTCTTACCTGTTGGGCGGTCTTGGCAACTGAAATCGAGCGTCATATAGGGCGCAGGTGGATTCTCGCGTCTACCGCGATTCTATCGCTCAATGTAGTATAGACGGGCCCCTTTTGCCCACCTACGCCGCTAAACAGGCAAAATCTCACCTGCACCCTCCATTGAACAAGGGGGCAGCATTTCGTCCACCTACACCGGCGTCCAGATCAATTCTATTTTGGTATTTTTTAAACAATTCTTCCATCACGTAATTCTACCTAACTTCGACAATAAGGCCTTATATACCAGCCACAGTGACTGCAGGCCTATGGGCGCTGCTGGGGCTCCTCCATATACTTATAGAAGCTGCAAATAACCTTCCTATAGCTAGTAGCAAGCGCCAGCAGCTCGTTAATCCTCTACGCGGTAAGGGAAAGACGGTAGAGCTATTATACGGTCCTCCATAGGCGCTTAAAATGGTGACACGCCTTAACCAACAAATGTTTAAATTACTCCTTAATCGGCTTATTAACGACTACGGGCTGTATACACAGGAAGGTATATTAGCGGAGCAGAAGCTAATAATGTTTATAGCTAGATATAGGGGTGGTTTAAGTAGAGGGTTCGTGGCATGGGAGTTCCAGTACTTAACATCTACGGTAAGCCTGTTAGTAGTTAATATTTAGTAAATAAGATACTATATCTAACCTCTATTAGTGCCTTTCATGAGGTCCTTACTGCGCTATATAAGCTGCATAAGGATATTATTAAGCTGCCGCCTAATTAAACACCCGAACGGGTAGAATCCGACGATAAAATGTGGCCCTTTTTTATAGACTGTATTGGCGCGCTTAACGGCTCGTATATACTAATATCAGTTCCTAAACTAGAGCAGTCAGCATGGCAAAATAGGAAGACGTAGATATCGCAGAATGTATTAGCGGCGTGCGATTTTAACATAAACTTCATATATATATTGCCCGGATAGGAAGGCTCTGCCCATAACGGCCAAGTATTCGCTTTTGCAAAGAATTAAGGCTTTTATACTCCACTAGGACGTTACTATCTAGCCAACGCTAGGTATATAATGGACGATCCTATACTACTAGTACTATATTAGAAAATTTGATATTATCTAAAAGAACAAGCTAAAGCAAACATAAGGCCAAAGGATAAGTATAAGCTCTTTAACCTCCGCCATGCGTCTCTAAGGAATGTAATTAAATGTACGTTTAGAGTCCTAAAAGTACGCTTCCTTATATTTAATAAAGGCCGTTGGGGGTTTAGTAAAAAGACGCAGATTAAAATCATTTGGGCGCTAACGGCAGTTTATAACTTTATAAACCAGAACGGGTGGAACCCGCACAAGAAGGACTCTGGGTATGAAAGCGCTAAGGATAAGGATACCAACTAATATCCAATTCCGTATCAGGTAGACGAGCGATTAATAAGCTAGCGGCGGGAGGATATAGTAGAGGCAATATAGGTGCAGTATCACGACGTTCTAGCTGCAAGAGGTAAGTGTTAATAAGGAAGCAAAGGTGGACGTTAAGGAAGCAGAGGTAGATGTTAAAGAAGCAGAGGTGGATGTTAAGGAAGCAGAGGTAGACGTTAAGGAAGTAGAGGTTAACGTTAAGGAAGTTAATATTTAGTAGTTATATTAGAGTAAGAAGCTATAGGTATAACCGAGCTATAAGCGTAGTATTTAGAGCATTAATTTAACATGCAATACCACTAATAAAAAAGTCACGATAGGTAATTTGTCTATAGATTAATCACATTACTAGCCTTTCTACTTAAATTCTTCTAAAATTAACCTTGGGTTAACCTTTAAGCTCTCTACTAAACTCTAATCCTTCCTTATCTGGCTTAAATTAATCAAGAAGCACCTACTGCCGCTTTATATTAGCTACCAGCTGGTTAATATACCCCTTCCAAACCTCGCTAGTAAGTGAATTGAAGATAAAAGACCTGCTTTTAACCTCAAATCCTTTTAGAATAAGTTGCTGATTACTAGTAGAAAGGTGCCTAAAATCCTTAATAAAGTTACCTACAGCTCGCTTAATTGGTGAGCTTTATATTGCCAACAGCGTTATATTTAAAGAATTAAATATTATAGTCGCCTTAAAGATAGTCTCATTTAATACGTCTGTCACCTTTAATAACTTTAACGGACGGCTTCTGTTAGCAGCTATAGCAGCGTTCTTTGTTAATCGCCTTACTAAGTCAAGTCGCTTTCCTTTCTTAGTAACTTGAGCCTTCTTTCCTACGGCACCTACCGCACTGGGTGCAGACGATAGCAATTATATTAAGGAAGAGACGGCTACTAATAGAGAACGTGATGGAGTCAAAGGCGTTAATATAGATAAGGAAGCAGATAATAAAGTAGGTAAGGGAGTTATACTCTAGTTTTCAAATGGCGTACTAGAAGGACTCCGTTCAATTAATCCAAGTGCTAAATTTAGGTTCCTACCGCCATTAATTATATCACGATTATTAACCTTAATATCGGAGTCATCGTTGGCTCTGCTTATACCCATATTCCATAATAAATTCTTATCAAGCGCATTATTAATTAATGCGGCATAGTTGCCTTCAGCCATTTTACTAGTAAGTAGATACGTCAATTGCTTATAATAAGCCGGCTAATTATTCTTAAAAGGTTTTCTTCTGACGTGTTGGTGAAAGTAGTTGTCTATAACCCCCTCCTTATCCGTCTATGGCAATAGAGTAACCTTATGCTTGCCCCAGCCTAAACACGCCCTCTCGTGGGCTAAGAACTTACAGAAAGCAGCCTTCCAATAATCATACTTATTGGTTAACTGGTTAATTGTAAGCTCCTAACCCGATTTGATTTTAATAAAGGCAATAGCGTCTATATAGTCGGTAGCCTTAAAAGTAGCACCGTTGGTCTCCTTGCCTTGATCCACCAGTACCCACAGGTAGGTTAAGAAGGCCTTATTTAAGGCTGGAAGCCATACTAATTGAGGCCTATTAGGACTATCCGCACCCATCATCACCTTCTTCTTCCGGACCCGTTTGGCTGGTAGCTTGGCAGCAACAGGCTCCTGCCCATCTTTGTCCCTTATTATCTTCGCCCTTTCTTGCTTCCTTATCTGTCTTGTCGCAGGCGCTAATACTGGCTCGGTAGGGGTGGTAGTGGTGGCGGCGGTGGGAGTAGTTGAATTGTATATATTGGGTGGGTCTAATATGGGTAAGGATTAAGCCATAGGTAAGGCAGCAGGGTCGGCGGAGCTGCCCTTAGTAGATATACCAAGCTCGGCCATTAGAAGGAGCAAGTATTTCACAAAGAAATTAAGTATATTAATAAGGGTCTAACTACGGGCTCTATCTAGGTGTTTTTTCAGCGTCTATAAGCTTAGACGCGGCTTATATAATCACGACTTACTGCCCGTCCTTAACCTGCCGATTATTCTACTAAACGAACGGCTCTTACCTGTTCGATATACACCCCTGCTGTGGCGCCCACTAGTTGCGCTTATAATCCTATAGACGGGCGCAGGTGGGTATAAAATAGGGGGTCGAACAGGTGGGCGCAAACAGGTCAAAAAAAGTTATCGAACGAGCCCTTAGGCAGAAGCTAGGTTATAGTCCCTAATATCCTACTAGTAAATAGGGTTAGCCTTTATAGCTAATATCTTACGATTAGTATAGATTTCTCTAACAAAGGAGGGTAACTTTCGTCTATTCTCTAGCCAGACAAACTATCTTTATTAAATATTTAACTAAATATTAAAGTACGACATCCATTTTTAGCTAAGGATTATATTATAGGATCCTAGGTTTAAAATACAGAAAGGGATACCAAATTAGCGCTATCTATTAATAGCAATATATAGCTTTAAAATATAGGTAACTAGTTTACCGGCTTAGCCGTTATAGCCTTTTATTTAAATAGGCTTCTTTAGTTAAATAGTATTTATATTTAAGAGCTTAGCAATGTTATTTATATAAGCAGTATTTATAAAGGCAAAGCTATTTTCTCTAGTATTAATAAGGGCAGTTATATTAACTCTATATCCATTTTAAGATACTATACATAGAACTATAAAGTGTTTTCCACCTATTAGCTAACTTAGATTAATCTTTTTAAGATTAATAGGATACCTTAGGGGGGGGTCTTTCCTTAGAGTTCTTCTTTTCCTAACTCGTTAAACGTTTCTTTTTCTATCTCCTTAATATTGCCTACATCCTTTAGCTCTAAGCAGGATAAGATAAAGTAACTATCCTTTCCGCAATTAAAGTATATAATTATAGTAGGGTTAATTAGGGTATTGCAATAAGTATTAGCTAAGGGTATAGTATATAGCGGATTAGGCAAGGCTTATAGGTAGGCAGTTATAACCGCTTTCGGTATAAGGGCGATTATAGTTTATCTTCTAACGCTAGCTCCTATTAGTATAGCGGATAAGTTCTAGTCGCTATAGGACCGCTTTAGTTAATTAAAGCGTGCATTAATTTATTTTAGTTCTAAGTCTAGTAATAAATATTAGGCTATAAGTCTTTAATAGGTTAGTAGGTTATTTAAAGCTACCATAATCTTTTCTTATAGTTAGACTATTAGCTTATTATATATGCCTAAATAGTAGTTCTTAGTAGGAACCTAGTCTTCGCCTACTAGGTATAAGAATTAAGTCTAAAACTTAGTAAAGGATTAGTTTAATTTTATTATTAGGCGGTTATAGTTATAACGGGCACCCTGTACTTTATTTAGATTAATATAAATAGCAGCTAGATGCTGCATTATCTCGTTAATGGATATAAAATAAATAGGTAACTTATCCTTAAACTTGGCCTAAAGGTATCACTAGGCGTCCCCAATGGTTTAACTAAAGAGGTAGAGTATTTTAGCTTCCTTAGAGGGGAAATAGTTATAGTTAACACGGAGTTTTCCTTATACTTAGATCCTCCCATTCTTAAAGGTAGGGTCTATCTAATTAGATAGCTGTTAAGGGTTAGGGAGCTTAACGGATTTTAATTACTTTGCTATTGTATCTATACTGCCTAGGGTGTTATATTTAGTGGAGTAAATAGGTTAATTAGGGCTCCTAATAGGGGAGACTAAGCTGTCTTATAGGGCTGCGAGGCTCTTTAGGATCTTGTCTAGAGTCTCCTACGCAGCCTTAGCTATAAGGTAATTAGCTACCTACCTAGCCGCAAGATTACAAATCTGCTCACGCATATCTAAAGTGTTATTATTATCATCAATTTCTAATCCTAACTAAATCTTGTGTTCCTCTTAAGTAAAGGCAGCTCTCTTAGATAAACTTACTTTAGGTGCCATTATTAGCTACCTAAGGGTTTATTGGTATTGTATAGTTTTTTTTAATGCTAGGGTCTAGGTTAAGTACAGTCTGACCTATCCCTTAGCACGATGGGACCCTACGAGAAAGTGGTCTGTGCGCGAACACCAGAATCAAAAGTATGCATATGGTCATAGAGGCTTGATCCTATTGGTTCTATTGGCTGGCCCTTATCGATAGCCGTAGGGCGAATTTCATAGTGCTAAGGGATAAGGGGGGGGGTATTATTAGGGCTTTCCTAGGCTGTATGTGGTATTTGGTGTCTAAGTATAATATATTAACATATTATTGGGAACAAAGTTTCTTTTTAAGGTAGGATATTATAGAGGCCTTCCTAGGCTATATAGGGAGAGCTTAGTATAATATAATGGGCTTATACAACTGCTTCTAAACCAAAGCTTATAGATTGCTACTATATAAGAATACTAAGCTAAGGAGAAGAAGGAGAAGAAGGCTATTAGTACTAATAAGATATAAGGGGTCGCTAAGGCGCTAGTGGTAAGCAAGCTAATAGCGATTTTCCATCCCGGGGATGGAAAATCCTAATTGGTTAGCTCTATAAGTAGTGCTGGTAGAATATGGCAGAACTTGGCAGGTGACGCGCTCCAGCACTGTTACACTAATTATATTTACGTTATCGACTTCTTGTTTACCTATATACCCAGCCCATTAATAAGTCCACCATAGCATTTCCTATAAGGCTTTATTATAAGTAGCTACTATAAAACTTTATAATAGGTTTCTTATAGTTTAGAAAGTATAATATGGCTAAGAATAATAAGCTCTAAGGCGTCTAGTTATTTTAAATAAGTTGGTAAATGGTTAGTATAAGTATATAAGAGAGTTAATTTAGTTAATTTTCCTCTAAATAAAATTAAATCCAACGTCAGGCTGCTGCTAAATCTTAACACCAAAGCTTTATATAAGATCCCTTACCTTCAAACTATTAAATTCTGCTAATAGGCCTCCTCTAAAAGAAACTACGACGCTAAGGAGTTATATAAATATATTATATAAAGTTGCAAAGCAATCTAACGGCTCCACGCTTTTTCTATAACTCCTTAACCTTCTTCAAGTCTATTTTGCAATAAGCCCTTACTAATTCTTTATAAACTCCCTTTGTATTACTTTTAATAATAAAGGCCTAGGCATAAAGGTTTATAATATAGCTAAAGTAATATAGTTGGCGTCCTTTATAAAGCTTTACTAATATATTCAGATATAGTATATAAAGGATTACATTAATATACGTATCGTTTAACTCTATATTATTAGCTATAAAATACCCAATATTACCTATAATCCTATAACCGCGAAATAGATCTATAAGGATGCCCGCTATATTCTTACTAGTATGCTTATCTATAATTTTATAAAACCTAAGAAAAATATAGCGACGCCTACCATCTTTATTAATAAAATAGCCTTATATCCCAATAATTGCGTGCGTATTTAGTAACGTCCATAAGTTAAAGGAAATTAATATTATACTATGGGCGCTCTTAAGCTCTTTCCTTAATAACTCCTTCTGCTATTTAAATAATTATATAACCTATCCATAAATTATCTTTTCTATCTGCAGCCGTTGTAGCTATGCCTTAACCACCAGTCTAAACGACGGGGTAGTTAAGGCATAGCTATAACAGCTACGGATACTTATAGAAGAAACTTTTAAAGCCTAGGGTAGAGATAAAACAAGAGCTGTTAGAAGTGGGCGTTTTTAAATTAGAAAAAGGTAATACAGCAGTAAACAATCTATTAAATTAGGAGAGCCTTAAAGCCTTTAAAGTTGCGATTTAGATTAAGCGATTTAGCCTCTAGATAATACTTAATCGTTAGCTAATCTAGCTTATTCTTCTTCTCAGAGAGAATCTCGCTCATTATCTTATCCACTTAGTAATCTTTTATAAGGTAATCTATAGCCGTTAATCTTCCTAATAACACCACGTAGAACTCTTGCTTATGCTTTAATCGCTTATAAATATAATAGTAGAAGAATGTTTGCTAATCTGTAGAGGATTTTAACTAAATATCCTAGAGCTTTATACTAAATATATTACTTTCCATAAAGCTTAAACTCATTAAACGTTTAACTCATTAGATTTGAGGTTAAAGCTCTTAGGTGTAAGGATCACGTTGTCGAACGCAGGGGGTGATTAAGTTAACAAATATCGATCTATGGTGGCAGTAAGAAAGAAGATAAGAATAAATCAATTAAAGTAATGATAACAACGACGGGGGCAGAAGGAACAACACTTGTATACACTAGAGTTTTTAGATTGTATAGCTTATACAACCAATTTAAGATCAGATCTTATTATTGACGTCGCTAATTGGCTCTACAAATATCCTTATATAATAGCTGCCGAATTAATTAAGAGAATTAGAGCTTTAAGAGCTCCGCAGCTTTAAATCCACTCTATCTAACCGATTAAATTAATAGGATCCACTCCAATCCAAAGAGGGAGCTCCAGAATTAACCTAGTCTAAGAAGATCACTAGTCTATTGGACGGAACGCTGGCGCAGCGTGGTTTTGTCAGATAATCTGTATTCTCTAAAGGCGTGGGTCAAGTGCACGAGTCACGTGCACGGAGTACATGTATTGTAAATCTCTTCATCTAAGCTTAGAGCCCAAGGGGCTGATTAGTATAATATTATTAATCCATTAACCCATTGCATCAATGAACCCCTCTATACGAATTTCGTGACAGTTATAAGCCTGGTCCGCCGACTTAAGAAGCTATTCAGCTATTACTTAATTATTTAAAGAAATTCTACCTTATCATTAGACTCTGACACCTCATTGTTAGGACGCAGACTCTGACAGAAATCCTACCTTAATCGTTACAGGACGACCCTAATGACAAGAACAATCCTGACAACAAAAATACTATCTCAAATCCTCCTTTGCCTATTAGTTAAAATGACTCCACTAACATTAAGTTCGTTGACTATAATTATCCTTAATAAACCAGAAGACTGGGAGTAATAAATCTGGCAACTACAAGCCCTTATAGATTAGCAAATTTGGGCCCACGTTAACCCAGCTACAGAAGCACCTTAAGAAGGTCTACTTGAAAAACCATCTTTTCCAAAAGTTATAGATTTTAATGAGAATGTAACCTTATATGCACAGCTTTTGACGAACCAACAGAGAGCGTATAAGAACAGCAGATAATACTATAACTAGGACATAAAGTACTTCCTAAAACAGGAAGAGCATCTGTAACAGATACGCACCTAGATTACATCCACAGTATTAATCCAGAAGAAGCTACTGCTTGACCCTTCCCTTACAGTTAAGGAATGGCTAATTCGGTTAAAAGAAGACACTGAGCCCTTAAAGAACTTTATAATGAGGAAGGTATAACTGCAGTATATAGAATTACTTAAGGGACTTAAGCAGGCAAAAATTACCTAGTGGCTTGATAGATAGGAGCATGCAATAAAGATGGCAAAGAAGTACGGTCTTCCGCAGATAACTAATAGGATCTGGCTAATAGACCTTGCGAATGTAATATGACCTATAAGCGAAACCTATTTTGTTATGTACACCAAATAGGCAAATAATACCAAAAAGGCTCACTTGTTAGAATACCGTAAAGTAGTAATAGAGCTACGGGAAGCATTCGTAAACCTCTTAAAGGTCATACCATCCTTGACTACCAGAGGGAGTGCATTTAATATAGACTTCACAGGAGAGTCTAAAGAGGATATCTCTATTGCTGCTAAAGTCTAAAAGGGAAGAGGGAACAGCTTATCTTATAGTCGAAAAAGGGCAGGGATAAATTTAACTAAAGAGACGTCTTCTAAGAAGTTGAAGAACCTAAAATGCCTGGCATGCGATATAAGGGGACATACCCTTCCTAACTGTTGGTATCTATTTAAGTGCAAGAGGCCTAAGGGATTTAATGCTAAGGGTACACGCATAAAAAAGGTGTATAAAAAGGTAGAACATAACAAGGATCTAGCTGCCCAAGTGGAATAACTTAAGCTTAAGAAATCAAATATTAATAAAGCTTAACAACGACAGGTTAAAAGTTAGGAGATAGTTAGGAAGATTAAAGGAGAAGCTAATGCGATATTCCTAGAATTATATCACACCGGTTAACTCTATCCACTAAAGCTATTAACTATTCTTGACTTAGGAACCACTCTCTATATCTTTAATAACCTCTCTTATTTCTACAATTTCAGGAAAGCTTTAAGACACGAATATATCATTATAGGCAGCTTAGAAGTGCCTATACTAGGTTACGGCGATATTACTATCTAAGTCACAAAACCAGACAAGAGTAAGGGAATCCTACGTCTTAAGGACGTTGCCTTTTGTATGGACTTTAATATGAATTTAGTGTCGTTCCGTCTACTTCAAAAATAAGGGTACTACTAGGACAATAAAGGAGAGAACAATTTTCTAGTTTAAAAGGACGACACAATCCTATGTTAAATAGAAGAACGTTATGGACAATAGACTATTAAATACGTCCGACTAGGAAGTCTATCAGCGTTTAATATAAGCCAACTACTACGCCAACAGAAGCGTAGAGCATTAACAAGAGACGCTTATCCAGATTTAAAAGGAGATGCATATCTATAGCATCTACGTCTAGGTCATTTAGGACCTATAAGCCTTCATTATTTAGGTCTTAACGCCTTAGGAGTTAAGCTTTAAGGCCTAAAGATGACGGAATGTTAATATTGCAGTCTCGCCAAAATTAAGCGTTAGGTCTTAAGAAGGTTCTTAGAATAGAAAATTAATAAACCCTTTCTTAACCTCTATATTGACTAGACTGACCTTAAGGAAGCGTATACCAGATTTATATAAGTTATATTTATCCACAACACTTTCTTAGGAAGAACCTTCCCATATTTTATAATAACGCATAGCGAGGAGAAGGAGACACTATAAGTACTTAAAGATTTTATCCAATAGATTTATCTGAGGTATAACCTTAAGGTCAATACTATTAGGTCAGACAATAAGCTAGGGAGAAGAAAAACCCTTAAATGGCTATAGACCTAAGGGATTACCTTTGAGCCTTTGGCACCACATACCTAAGCACAGAACGGTACCGCCAAACGCTTAGGGGGTGTAATCATTAAGAAAGGACGTGCAATAAGAATTGCTGCTAATCTACTATACGACCTATAGAACGAGATAGTTAACTATACAGTCTACCTTTAAGATTAAACGCCACGGGAAAGCAATGGATGGAAATTGCTATATAAAAGGTTCCATACCTACCTAGCAAATAGGAGATTAAGAAAACCATAATTGGCGTACCTAAAAGCCTATAGCTGTAGGGCGTACGCGATGACGTCGGATGCCTAGCTAAAGAAGAAAAGACTAAGTAAGCTAGATCCGCGAGCCCATATCAGCTACCTTATTAGCTATAACTCTACTAATATCTACAGGATCTGGATCCCGTATAAAGGTATTATTATCTCTACTAGGGATGTCATCTTTAATAAAAAGATGTTCTTTAATAGCAAGCAAACGGACATTTTAAAGGATCTATACGCCGAATTAGATACGCTAATTAAGAAGATTTAACTCCCTAAGACCTTAACTAAGAACAAGGTTCTTCTGGAAGATAATAATAAAGTATTTAAACCGTTAATTTAAGAGGAAGACAACAACGTTAATAAGCTAGTTTAAACCTTTAATGAGTTAGCAGATCTTAAGCTTGCAAGAGCTTTTAAAGACGCGTATTATACGCCACCTCTAATAGAAGAAGACAAAGAATCTCTATATACCTTTTACGTTGAGTATCCTACGAAGTTAGATACTAATTAGGACACTGTTAACTGAGTAGGAGATAGGTTTTACACTTAGGGGGTATTTAATAACTTGGTTAAAGACTCGTTTAAAAAAGCCGGTAATAATAGGCTTAAAGACTTTGTCACTAAAAGGATCACCTTAGCCTATTATAGCGCCTTCGTAGCAGAAAGGAAGTTTAACCTTAATAGTTAACTTAATAACAGTAAGCTGAAATCAGGCAGAATATATAATATTAGATTATATAGGAAGAACTTACCTCCGCCACCTTAGTTAATTAAGGACCTTAATACGCATTCTCTTTAAGATCAGTTCTAAAAGGCTTAATAAGCCCATCTCCAATCTCATTATTAAATAAGGTTATTTTAGGAAATAGACAAGAAGCATGCAAAGGGACAGCAGATCCTTAGCTCAATATGGATATTTATCTATAAGACGGACAAGCATAGATTCCTCCAGAAATGTAAGGCACGCTTAGTTATATATGGAAATTAATAGGCTCTAGGAGACCTACCTATAAGAGCTACTATATTAGCCAGTACAACCTTCCAAACCCTTATGGCGATCACCGTAAAATTTGACCTGGAGACGATATAGATAGATATAGTTAATGCGTTTGTCTATTGCGATCTCAACGAAGTCGTCTATATAAAGCTACCGCCAGGATTTAATAATGGAAAGAAAGACAAAGTACTGCGCTTAAGAAAAGCCCTATATAGACTACAACGATCACCACTGTTATAGCAGAAGAATTTCATGAGCTCGCTAACAGAATTGGGTTTTAAAGAGGTACCCTAAAAGCCGTATATTATGCTAAAAGGTGGAATAGTTGTCTTCTTCTATGTTAACAATATTGTCTTCTACTACTAAAAGATAGATAAGAAGAAAGCTTAAGAAGCAATTAAGGAGCTAAATAAGGAATACTAGATAAATACCCTTAGCAAGCTAAAATGGTTCCTAGAAATCCATATGCTATATAATTGTAGCCAGAGGCTCCTATAGCTATCCCAGGAAGCCTATATTAAGAAGATAGCTAACCAGTACAAGATAGATCTTAAAAGGCGTCTTCTAGATACTCTAATGGCAGAATTAGAACTCCTCCCTATTAATTACCAATCAATCTGTCTAACGCGTCCGTCCCCTAATATAGACCTATTAGTCCGTCCTATATCCCTACCAGCCTCTACAATGCTATATTAGAGAAAATTGGGTTCAGTACTCTATGCAGCCACTATAACGCGTCTGGATATTGCTTTTGCAGTATTAAGGCTGGCAAGGTTCAATTAGGACCCAAGCCAAGAGCATTATTGAGCGGTAGACAGAGTCATCCAATACCTATATGGCACGAGAAGCAGAGCAATCTGCTATAGAGGAGATAAGGAAGGAATAAACGGTAGAGGGAGAGACAAAGGAATACGCGACAAAGGACGAGACGACAGAAGAGACGGTAGAGGTAAAGCGCAATTATTTATCTATACTAGCGATGCATTATTCGCAGACAACTCTGTCGATAGAAAGAGCTTGCAAGGATATATTATAAAGCTATTTAGGGGGCCGATTGCCTGGAGAGCAAATAAGCAGGGTATAGTTATGACGTTAAGCACAGAAGCCAAATTGTTAGCCCTATTACAGACAGCAAAGGAAGCTATCTTTATTAGCAGGTTATTTAAAGCAATAACGTTACAACTAAACAAGCCCTTAATTATCAAATGCGACAACACCTAGACGCTCTAACTAATTATAGAAGATACGGTAAAGCTGATCACGAAGCTCCAACATGTTGATATCTATTAATACTGGCTACGTCAGGAATATGCAATGAGATGAGTACGATTTCAATAGATAGTAATAAAGGAGATGATTACTGATAGACTTATAAAGGCTCTGCCTAAGCAGAGGTTTTAAAGCTTCGTTAATATAATCGGAATAGTAGATATTAAGGAGCGGCTAAATAAGGAGAAGCAACTAGAGGACCTAAGGGACAGTATTAGAGCAAGATGGAAGGATTTAGATGAGATTACGGTCTAATTAACTCATTAACGGACATAAGAAGGTGGCTAGCTTTAACCTTAAAGAGCTTAAAGCTAAGGGGGTGTGTTAGATAATCTGTATTCTCTAAAGGCGTGGGTCAAGTGCATGAGTCACGTGCACGGAGCACGTGCATTGTAAATCTCTTTATCTGAGCTTAGAGCCCAAGGGGCTGATTAGTATAACATCATCAATCCATTAACCTATTGCATTAATGAACCCCTCTACACGAATTTTGTGACAGGTTTTCAATAAGCGAAAATCCAGCCAATAAAATATTAATATTTATCAATATTTACAGTATTAATATTAAATATTAGCAATAATTTAGACAAAATTATTATAATAGAAATATACTTATTTTAAAAATAAATATTATACAAATTATTGGCATAGATTGGCAGTTTTATAATATAATTATATAATATAAGCTATATAATCTAGTTACGTAATAACGCGCCTTTATATAATCTTTTAACATTAATCCTTTACTTTAACTTTAACTTTACTTTACTAATAACAGTAATAATAAAGTATGTATATCCTCTAGAAAGATTATACGAAGCTAATATTAACTTAGGGCTCTTATTCTCTATAACGCTGCCACTACTACTACTACTCTTACTAACGCTAACGCTAACCCCATTCTTTTTTATAGGACAGTAGTAGTTGGCTCCCTAGTGTTATAGTCCGCAAAGCTGTGCATTGCTAGCCCTTCTAGGGCAGGATATAGGGTTTGTATAAGGCGCGATCTCCCCTTATTAGATAGTTTCGCACTAGCCTTTATATATTAACGCCATTCTTATACAATCTTGGGATTGGGTAGTAGGTAACCTATACGCTGCGTGCCTTAGCGCTTGCTTAGGCTACTGCCCATTTCTATTATATTATTAAGTACCTAGGCACTTTGGCGGAATATATAGGAATTATAAATAGCGTTACTATTTACCCCGCCACTCTATACGAGATAAAAATAGAGGTAATAATAGTGGACCTCTACGCTTGTTATAAGTAGGGCTTAGTAGTAATAGTAGGGACGACACGGTAGTAGTACCGTTATTAATTAACAATAAGCCTAGGGCTGCGGCCTAAAACGCAATTATTTTTATATAAGGTATGTATAAACTTTTATTTAGTATATATTAGCATATATCTAGCTATTAGGATTATTATAAGCACTTATATAAAATCTATGGCTTAACGTACCATATAAGCTAAGTAGTTATTTTATATAATAAAACTAAAACAGATTAGTATATATATATATAGATAATTAAGATAGATACTATTAAATTAAAAGCTTTATATAAAAAATAAGTTAAATAGCCTTAAGTAAGAGCTTAATTCGCTACTACTATTTAAATATTCTACTCTTTTAAAACTCTTAATACCTATTTATATCCGCTTTTTATAAGATTATATAACACACTCCTAAAAAGGATCTTTTTCATTTATTACTTATTGCTAGAATTAATAGAATAGCTAGTAGCGATAGTCGTGGCTACTATATACGCTGTTACTCTTAACACCACTATTTAACGGTAGAAAGCTTTCCAATCTAACTTAGAGAATTAGTAATATAGTTATTATACTCGCCTTAGCTTTAAGGTTAAGTAAACTTATTAAAATCTTTAATAATCTAATTATATAAATCTAATTCTTATTTAGTAGAGGCTTACCTATATAGTAAAACTAATAGCTAAGTAAAAAGAGTCTTAGGCCTAAGAGCTTATAATTAGTAATTCTTTTAAAGTTCTTTGACTTTTTTAGGTGCAACTCTCTGCTACTTCTTTTCCTAATTTACTTAAATATACTTTATATAATATTTAGAGTAAATAATAATTGCCGTAGTATATAATGGGGATTTATTAGACTTTAGGTAGTATTTATTAAATACCTTCTATTTGATTTAAATTCTTTTACTAAAGTAGCAATTATTCTTATAGTATTCCTATTATATAACATTAAAAAACTCTTAAAAGTAAAGAGAATTCCTATAAGACTTTACTTAAAATACCTTATAAGAATATCCATTAAAAAGAGAACGTTTAAGATTGTTATATTATGCCCTTAAGTTTCTAATATTACCCTCTTAAAGATTTAAAGAAAGTTATACGTTATATAAAGCAAAGTCCAATTTTATAGAGTTAAGAAATCTTCGCCTAAGGTCTTAGTATACTTCTTTATATAAATATTAATTGCTAACTTATGCTTTAAGGTAACCTAAAGCATCTAATATTAGCTATTTTATCTTATATAATTATCTAATAGAATTCTCCTTTAAGTAAAAGTAAAGAAGTTTTTTATACGGCTAGGTAAGCTTTAAGTGTATATAATAATATTATAGAGTTTACCCAGTGCACTAAGAGCTTAAAATTAGCCACTTTTAGAGTTTAGGTTGACTTAAAGTCCTCTTTTATTCTTAATGCTGTATAATATAAGCTTATATTCTTAAATTAAGTCTTAAAAGAGAAAGGCCTTAATAGTAAGGTAGATAATATAGCTGTTACACCAGATTTGTTAGTGTATAAATTTCCACTCTATATTATGTTCTTTTTAAAGATACTTTTAGATTATATAATATAGGACGTTATTTATATATGCATTATTAGCGATAATGGCACTAAGTCTCTATATAATACTATAGTCCTAAAGTATTAGAAGTAGTATTTAGAACTAATTCTCTCCGCTATATAATAGAGTTATATAAAGCGTAAGAAGGTCTCTTTTTAATCTTTTATTTTAATATATAAAGTGTATATAAACCCTAAGTAAAAGATATCGATTTAGGGATATTTATATATCTAGTAAGAGATAAACTTTAAATATTATTAATTAAAGCTTCTTTTATATAATGTCCTTTTATACTATAAATTTATTCTAAATTAATGTACTTTATAAGCGAGCCGGTTAAATAAGCGAGCTAGTTAGTTTGCTAAGACTACCTACTCTTCTTTAGTAATACGAGATGGCGTAACAACTTAATATATAATTAATTCCTAAAGAAGCTTAAATATAGCTTGCTATCCAGGCTCTTAAAAAAGATTAGATTTACAGCCTCTAAAACACTATATATATCTTTAACGTCCTTTTCTTAGCTCTATAAGAACGACGCACTGGAACTGCGTTAAGACGCAATATTAAGCCTAATTTGATAAAGCTTACGGTAACTAAGAAGGCCGCGATTATAGAGTAGATACTTAAGCTAGATTTAAGAGGGTTTACCCCTCTACTTAATACTATTTAAGAAATGGCTAATAAACTATTAGCTAAGAGGGGTTGGGACCTAGTGAGCATAAACTAGCTAAATAACTTCGTTAAGCGCTCTCCTAAGCTTTAAATAAAGTTTAATTAGAAGTTAGATTATTAGCTTTATAAATAAGAGGAACTAGTAATTATATAAGCCTGGTTTAACCTTATATATAATATAAAGGCTAAATACGGTATTTAGGACAAAGATATATATAACTTTAACAAATCTGGCTTCTAGATAGGGATAATAAGCTAATAGAAAGTTATTATAGGTTCTAAGAGATGGCATTAGCTAAAGATTATACAACTAGGTAATTTCAAGTAGGTTATAGTAATTTAGGGTATCGGCGCGTTAGGGTACGCGCTTCTATTCTTTATTATCTATAAAGGTAAAACCTACCTCTTTAGCCGGTACTAGAAAGTTAATATACCATCTAAATAGGCCTTTAGGATCTCTAAAAACGGCTAAATAACTAATAAGCTTAGTCTTTATTAGTTAAAGCACTTTAATAGGTATATAAAAGAGCATACTTTCGGCGCGTATTGTTGTAAGGGATATTATTATAGTTACCTTAGGTTGCCCTCAGGACAACCTCTAGGCGCCCCTTAGATGGTCGCCGGTTATATACTAGAGGCACGTACCTATAGTATATAGTCTCCACAATCCTAGAGACCTTACCTCCTTAAGGATTTATCTTTCTTACTAATCTATTCTATTCTATAATTGTGTCCTTATAGCCCCCTATCTACAAAGTCCCTTTATATTTAAATCCTTCCTATTCTATTTAGAAGGGCAGCTAGCTCTAAGGACTAGATTGTTTGTTTATATCTTTTATTTATATCCACCGTCCTCCCTTAAAATCTTATAATAGCCTAAATGGAAACTCCACAAACACCTTATAGAAAGCCGTTGCGCTAAGGTAGGAAGGTCCCTCCAATAGCAAAAGATTGCGATAATATAAACCTCTGGGCAAGATGGCTAAATAAGCCCTAACACCCAGATACACTAAGAGCTTAAATACTCTTATATACCTACGGTTACCAGCAACGCTAAGGAAAACGCAGATACCCTTTATAATGGTTACAACACTACTAAAAAGTAACCAGAATCCCTCTAGCCCCACTTAAGCTAATTAGAAGATTAAGCGCTAGAGGTAACTTTAAGATCTTCCCCTAAATTAGAAATGTCAGAGAAATATACTAACGCACCTAATTAGGGACCTAACTAGAACCCTCCTAGAAGACCACCGGCCTATAATTGGCATAGTGGTAATACACAGACTGCTTATAAGCTAAGTAGGCCTACCCCTTTAGGTAATCTAACCCAACTATTAACTTAAGACTTAAGCCTTATAGGGAAACCCGTATTAGCTACTAGTACTAATACTACCTCCATAGCCGGAGCTTCCCTAGGTCCAAGATTGGAAAGTTAAGAGCCTTATACCAATTTTCTCTAAAAAGGATATTAGGAAGCTGCTGTAAAGCTCTTAGAAGCTATGCGGGAAGGAGCTACTAATAAATATATTAGAAACCTCTAAGGGCAGGTCCAGATCTAGCAGAGCTTAATTTAGGCTAAATAAAATCTTTTATAACCTGGCCAAGGCCAAGGGCCTCCTAGGGGCTACTTAGTACCTACCTAAGGAGGTATAGAAGACTTAGAGAGGTATCTACACAGCGGACAGAAAAAGGACATAGACTAACTGGCTAAGGCCTTTAGTAGTCTAGAACTCCGCCATAGACCTAACGCCTAATAGTTAGACAATTGGGTTTATAAAATAGATAACTTCTTTAAGATGCTGATGATATAAGATAATATCAAAGAGCGTACTTAATAGATTATTAGTAAGATTAAAGACTAATCCCTAAACCAGATTATACTTAATTAGCTTAATAAAGAGCAAATTACTATATAGCCGCAGCTGCAAACCTTCCTAAAGAAATAGACTTAAGATCTATATGTTATATAATATAATAATACAGAGCTATTCTAGAATGGGATATAGCTTAACCACCACAATTTCCGCTAGTTTATAAACTTTGTGGAAACTTGTGCTTAATTAATAGATCTAGAGCCCTTTAAAAATAAGGACGGTAGCATTTATAAAAAGGAGAAGATTGGATTTATTTAGGCTAGAATTAAGCTAGTAATTTGTGATAAAATAAAGCGCGTAGAAGCCCTATTATGGATCACCATATATACGGATTTTAAACGAGCTGTTCTAAACGCTAAGGATGCGGTAAGGAACTAGACCTCTTCTGGCAAGAAGCTGGGGGGTAACCAAAAGCGTAGGCACTTTGGTAATAACACAGGGCAGACCTAAGCTCTAAAGAAGCCGTTCTTAAAGAGAAATCTGAAATGGTTAAAGTTAGGGACCTTAAGCAATGGGAAAGACTCCTAGGGCCAACCTAATACCTGTCTAGCACCCTCACGGGAACACTTTAAAAAGGTAAGAGAAAACTTCTCTAGAGGAAAACTAAATTAGAAAAATAAGCAGGGCAATAACTGTATTAATAATCTAAAAAAAAGAAAAGCCCTAGTTGTGGACCTCTCCTAGCTGTAACTAGGGTAAGATATGTAACAGTGCAAGTGTGGGAGAATTGAGTGAGCGACTTGATTGTAAATCTATGGAAATCAGGTGTACTATATACAGGAAATACGTGGCAAAGATTGACGGAGACGCCGACGATGATTTGTAACTGTTACCTAATTGGCCACCAGGTCGACATTGCCACTTAGTCGGTAATAGGTAATGAATAGGTAATAGAAATGAGTAGTGAGACATGCGATGACAAAAAGGCATGGTAGTGAGTAATAAGATGACATCTGACATGGTAGCGGTAGTTGGTTACAAGATATAAAAGGAGAGACTCTCTATATTGCTGTTAAGCTGGAAATAGTACTCCCTATAGGTGAGGTACGTTAGTTCTAAGCACCGTATAACAGCGGTGCTGAAATTAATCTTATACAATATAATTTGGTAAAAGAGCATAACCTTATTCTTAGATACCCTTAGCTTATAGAAGCAGATCTTAAGATATGCTTTAAGATAGGAGCCTTTAAATAGTAGAACGATAAATAATTAGAAGGGTGTATTTTACTAATAAGCTTAAAAGACATCCTAGAAGATGTAGCTCTAGGAGAAATAGTATACACTCTACACCTAAAGGAGTATTAGATCTAACCCCTATTTTATGGCAAGATGGGTATAGAGCCTAGTATAGATAATAACCCTTCTGTAATGGATACCCTATAGGGAACTACTAGATAGGTTATAGAGACACTATAGAGAGGCGGCAATTTTAAAGATCTTATAAGATACTTCTACCACCATAGGTTACTCTGGCTTAAGCAATACGCAGAGAGTATACTATAATACCTTAAACGCTATATTAAAGAGTTCCCTACCCTCTACTGGCTACCATATAAAACTGTTTAATATATAGTGGCAACTATGTATAAACAGCTACTATAGTGCGCGATACTGCCTATAAGCGTCCTAAGGGACCTCTGGGACCTACCTAATAATAATATAGAGGACAAACGCGACCCTAATTTGTTAAATATCCTAGTAGGCCTAAGGGACTTACTAAGGGTATTTTTAGGTAGGTAAGTAAAAGTCCTTTAACAGAACTTAGAATATAATTATATAATTAATCTAGAAGAAGGCAAACAACCACTAAACCTTTCTATCTATAACCTCTCTTATAAAGAGCTTAAGATCCTATAGGAGTACCTTAACGGCTTACTAGAAAAGGGATGGATGTGGCCTAGTAAGTTACCGGTAGGCGCGCTGATCCTCTTTATCCCAAAACTAGATAGAACTATAAGGCTATACATAGACTATTATAGTCTTAATAAGATTATAATTAAGAACTATTACCCACTACTATTAGCGACTCAGTCAATCGAGGCACGAGCACGGCAAGAGGGACGCGCAAGCCTATACAATTGGTAGTCTATAAACGAGGATCTAAAGCTAGAGAAAGGAAAGGAAAGGAAGGGTAGCGCCGCTTAAGGTTTTATACAATCGTCTAGTCACGTAGACTACGACTGTCTGAAACAGTAAGAAACTGTCTGCGATTGTCCGCCACAATCTACCGTTTTCTACCAGCGCCGTAACATTACCCCCCCCCCCTCCCTTCCGAAAAAGCCTGCCCTTAGGCTTTGTATATCCGTATCATGTCTATAGGGTATTCTTATCTTTATATTCAATAGGTAGCTTATCATCTTCGCTATACTAGCACTCTATCCACTCGTCTAGATACTTTGGGGGTCCTGGCTTGTTAGGGTATTGGTTATAGAATTCTTTAAGCTTTTAGGGGTAACCTATAAAGTTCTAGGCGGGGTACTAGGTTGGGTCTAGATTGTAACCTTTCCATTAAATACGGTATTTTAGCGTTCCTCGTACTAGTTTATAGGCTAGTATATTATTAACTTCCCATTCATTGTTGCCATTAACTTAAATTAGTAGTGGAGGCTTATTCTTTTATCTAGGTAGTAGGTTATTTGCAGCTTTCTATAGCTTATCTAGTGAGAAAATAGGGTAGACTTTAATTAAGTCTAGGAGCTTAACCTTATACAAGTTGCCTTCTTTATTAAGGATCTTATACGGTCCTGCCATCTTATAGTCCAGCTTATAGCTAGGCCGTTCCGTCTTCCAGTTCTTTATTATAACCTAGACCTTATCGCCTACCGTAAAGTCGGGCTTGCGCCTATGCTTATTTGCCTGCTGTTCCATTAATCTCTGGGCCTTTTCTAGATTTATATAGGCTACCGCCCAGGCTTCTTTTAAGCGTTTAGCGTATTACTAGGCTTCCTTATAAGACAGTTTTTCGCGTACGGTCTATAGGCCTTCTGGTCTATTCTAGTTAAAGCTAGTATAGGGTAAATATCCCATTTCTAGCTAAATAGGTGCAAATCCCGTAGAGTTATAGGGTAGGGTCGCCTGGGCGTAGTCTATTAGAGGTAGCAGTTTGCCCCAGTTATTCTAGAAGTAGTTAACAAAGGGCCAGAGTCTCTAGTCCAAGTATTAATTTACAATCTCCGTCTAACTATCTGTCTAGGGGTGGTATGCCGTAGAAAGCTTTAACCTAATACCTAGGATCTAGGTAAACTCATTCCAGAAGGCCAATATAAACTACGGCCCTTAATTAGATATAATAGTATCTAGTAGTCCGTAAATTCAGTAGACATAATGGATATATAGTTAGGCCACCTCTTTAGCATCAATATCCTTATAATAGGGAATTAAGAATAGGCGCTTACCAAAGCGGTTAACTAGAATTATAACCATATCATATCTATCGCAGTCCGTAGGTAGCTTATAAAAGTCCATAAAGATATACTGCTAGGGGCGTTCTGGTATCAGGAGTGGTTTTAATAGCCCTAGGGTCTTATCTCGCGGAATTATAGACCTATAGCAGTCGTCACAGTTCCGTATATAGCGGTTAATATCCATAACCATTCCAGGCCAGTAGTAGCGGTCGCCAATAATCCTACAGGTCTTATTTTTTCTAGGGTAGGCTATAGAGACCTAGGCATATACTTTGGTAATAAGTTAAGTCCATAAGTTCTATTCCTCTACTACTACTAGCCGTTTCTAATACTTAAGCAATCTATTTTTAAGGGACCATAGGCTGGTAACGTTCTTTGCCTTTTTACGGTACTCCTATAGAGAAGGGGCCATACAGTTTGTCTGCAGCAATTTGTCAATTAAGTCAAGTCCTAAAGGGTTAATAGGATACATCTTAGCGCCTAGGGAGTCTATACTTAGTTCTGCCTATATCTAGGGGTTAAGGTACTCTAGTTATAGTAGTATCTAGGTCCGTAATAAGATCTTTATAGCCGTCTGGTCACCTAGGTCTTATTCGCGCCTTATAAGAGCATCCGCACGGTTCATAGCGCCTAGTCTATACATAATTAAGAAGTTAAACTAAGATAGGATATCCGCCTAGCGTACCTACCGGGCCATAAGGGCCTTAGTTATTATAAAGTATTCTAGGGCCTTATAATCCAAAACTACCTTAATAGGCTTAGGGGTCCCCTCTAGCTATACACACCAGTGCTAAAAGCTAGAGATAATAGCTAGCATTTCTTTGTTATAGATGTGGTAGTTTAGCTTGGCATCTATTATAGTCTTTAAATAGTATGTAATAGGGTGCCATTCTCCATCCAGTTACTTCTAGGAAAAAACACCGGCTATTACGCCGTCTAAGGCATTAGTTTCTAGTATTAAGGGCCGTTCTAGGTCAAAATAGGCGAGTAGGGGAGCCAATACTAGCCGTTTTTTAAGCTCATTAAAGGCCTACATACATATAGCGTTAAAATAGAAGGGCTAGTCTTTCCTGGTAAAACGGTTAAGAGGCCAGGTAATCCTGCTATAGTTCTTAATAAAGCGTTAGTAGAAGTTACAGAAGCCTAAAAACAATTATACCCCCTTTACAGTCCGTAGGGGTGCCCACTAGTTAATTACGGCCGTTTTCTCTAAGTCAGCCTTAACTCTATTTATACTAATAATAAAACCTAGATACTTTATACGCTTAACACCAAATTCTAACTTCTTAATATCAGCCTAGAGGCCAGCCTTGTGGAGCCGTTATAGGACTTTATAGACGTGCTCCTTATGTTCCAGCTCGTTCTTAAAGTAAATTATAATATTATCCAGGTAGGCCGTATAGAAGTTATTAAGGTAGTTAAAGAGTACATCGTTTATATACCGCTGGTACGTAGCCAGTCCGTTAGTTAGTCCAAAAGGAAGTACTTTATATTTATATATTCCATAACGGGTCTAAAATATAGTAAGATTTTCTAATCTAGGGTCCATCCTAATTTAGTAAAAAGCCTAACGGATATCAAGCTTAGTAAAGATCTTAGCTTTACTTATTTAGGCTAGAGTCTCCTTAAGTAAGGATAGTGGATAGCGGTCCTTACGGGTTATATTATTAAGTTTGTGGTAGTTAATATAGAAACAAAGTCCTCTATTTAGCTTTTTAGCAAAGAAAATAGGCGAGTTAAAAGGGGCTTAACTAGGCTTAATAAAGCCCTTATTTAGGTTATCAATAAGGTACTACTTTATAGCCTATAATTCGGCAGTAGACTGCTAACAAAGGGGGCTATAACTAAGGGTGTCTTCCTTATCTGGCTCAATCTCAATCTTATAGTCGTATGGTTGGTAAGGTGGGAGTATATTAGACGCTGCCTTCGAGAATACGTCCTTAAATTTCTAGTATTAACGGAGCAGTTTCTGTTCTACCAGCTCCTTATCCATAAGCTCACTTTCCTATCCACTAAGCTCGCTTTCCTTTTCCTTAATTATTTAATTAATTTTATATAAGCTAGTAGTAAAGGTAATAGTATTAGGTTAAACTAAGTTCTGGTAGAATCCTACGGCGCTAATACAGCAGATATCAACTAGGGGAAGGTCCGTAGGTTTCTTTACGGACTTTTATCAGGCCGTATTTTACGGCATATGGTTTATAGTCTTCCTTAGCTCACGTTCCATTTTCCATAAGTTATCCTTCCAGTCTATTAGTTTAGTATAGCGTCCAGTATTCCTAGCCTTCCTTTATAGCTGTATAGGGCCTAAGTTCTCCACGGGGGACTTAGCTAGGTCACTACTAATTTCCTAGATCTTTAGTGCGGGTGGTATAACATAGGTAGTCTAGGGGCGGCGTAGTATACGAATCTATTACAGATTAAGCTATACGTCTTTCTCAAAGGCCTAGTCCCTACATATAGTATCAGCCTAGTAAATAGTATTAATCTAGGGCCGTATAAGGTTCTCCATTATAAGACTAATTTCTTTTATAAAGGAAGGGGTTAGGGGTAGAGATTTGGGCCAGATAAGCCATCTACTCTATATATTAAGCTATAAGCCTAAATAGGCTAGCCATTTTCTTCCTAAGATTATATTATGGCTTCCTAGGTCTATAATAAGAAAGGGGATATTATACTACCTTCGTCCATTAACACGGAGGTGGATCCGTAAGATAGTTATAATAAGTAGTCCTATCCGTCCATTATACCCACAAATAGGGACTAGTTTAGGCAGTTCTTTAAAAGGCGTATTTAAAAACTTAGCTAGCTTTACAGCGCACTAGGTATCTATTAAAGCAAAGGCATTTGCTCCAGAGTCAGCTAAAGCGGAAGTTAAAACTTAATATTTATTACAAAATAAAGTATAAGGGATAGTGCAGCTTCTTCCACTAACTAACTAACTCAGATTAATATATAATATATTAATTCCTTTTAACCCTAGAGAGGAGTCTTTCTCTAGGGTTCTTCTTTTTCCTGCTCTATACTATCCTCCTAAATCAACAGAACCTTACCCGTTTTTACCTTTGTCTGGCAATCCTTTATAAAGTAGTTTTTCTAGCCGTATAAGAAGCAAGCCCCTTAATTACTAAGGGCCTATTTATAGGGGTCGTTATACGTAGGCTAAATGTGCGCCAGACCCATAGTAGGACTAGCTGCTAAATTAACGGCGGGCTATATAGCTAGTGCCATAGGAGTTACAGATCGTGCCGAAGTGTTATAGGCCGTTTATATAGTGCTTACAGTTTAGTTTAGAGAGTTTCTAGCCTTATACCGCTTAGCTCGCGCCTTAATTCAACAGAGGCCTTAGTTAATAGATAGGCAGTAGTCCATAAGTACTTTCAGCGTCTATATAGTAGTAAAAACTGGCAGTACCGCGTGCTATAGGTCTAGGGTAAGCTTATTAAAGAGGTTTAGCATTAGGTCTTTATGGGGAATTTAGGCCTAGCCAGCTAGGTGCAAAAAGCGGGTCTAGAAGGCTAAAAAGGTCTCCGTCATCTTTATGTTAAAAGCTTTATAATCAAGGCGGGCGTTCTGTACCTTAAAGGGGTCCTCGTAGATAGAAGACAAGTAGTCAATTATCTCGTCTCTAGAGAGGAAGGGATCTGCCAAGTCCTAGGCGTATCGCGGACGTAGGTGCGTCTATGCGTCTCCGCCGGTACGGCCGAAGACATAGGCCATCTTAGCTTAAGTAGTAGGGAAGTAGTCCGCATTAACTTTAAGCTTATCCTGCAATTAAAGCTTCCAGTTATTAAATATAGGGTTAGTTCCGTCTATAAGTAATAGGGGGTCTGTAACCTTCGCGGACCGCAATAATACTAATACTGTATATTAGGCTAGGGCCTTAAGGACTATAGCAAGTCTCTAGGTGTCTAATAACTCCTCGCTAGGTATAGGGGTGTCCCTAGTTTCAAGCAGCTCTTAAAGCCGTTTAATTTCGGCATTAGCTACTACGAGCTCTTCCTAGGGGGTCAAGACGGCGACTATTTTACCATTAGAGGTATTTGCGGGTCCTATAGCAGCTTTGCCAGCTGCTGTATTTCTTGGCATAGTAGTAAGGGTTTTAGGTAATTTCCGGTGTTTGTTTATTTTCTAGGGGTTCTGGTCTATATATGTCCTATTCTTAGGTTTCGCGTTCTATTTATATTCTTTTAGTTCTTAGGTCTGTCCTATTCTTATAGTCCTGGTAATGTCCTTAGGGTCCTATTCTATGTCCTTGTCCTATTTATAGTCTTATAGATAGATATATTTAAGTTCCTTCTTAGGAAGAAAGAGTAATAAAGAGCTTTGGATAATGTTAGCGACTTAGTTAATCGAGGCACGAGTACGGCAAGAGGGACGCGCAAGCCTATACAATTGGTAGTCTATAAACGAGGATCCAAAGCTAGAGAAAGGAAAGGAAAGGAAGGGTAGCGCCGCTCGAGGTTTTATACGATCGTCTGGTCACGTGGACTGCGACTGTCTAAAACAGTAAGAAACTGTCTGCGATTGTCCGCCACAATCCACCGTTTTCCACCAGCGCCGTAACAACTACCACTGGTTAGTGAAATGCTGGATTAACTATCTAGGGCGAAGATTTTTATAAAGCTAGATCTATAAGACGCCTATTATAGGCTCCGTGTTAAAAAAGGGAATAAGTAAAATACCGCATTTAAAACCTAATACGGCCACTTTAAGTATCTAGTAATGCCCTTTGGGCTAGCTAATACGCCTATAATATTCTAATTATATATTTACAGAGCCTTAGGGGGACTGGTTAACCGCATATATATTATCTATTTAGATAATATTCTAATCTACTTAGATAATAAGGATTAGTATAAGTAATATATTTACAAAGTGCTGGAATGTTTAGATAATTGGGGCCTCTACGCCAAGGCGTTAAAGTATATCTTTAACACTAAGCAGGTTAAGTTCCTAGGGTACATTATAACGCCTATAGGTGTAGTTATAGACCCAATATAGGTGCAGACAATTTAAGAGTAGCCGGAGCTAGAGAGCTACTGGGATGTTTAAGTGTTCCTAGGCTTTGCTAATTTCTATAAACGCTTTATTTATAACTATTTAAATATTACCTAACACCTATCTAACTACATTACTAAAGCTTTTTAAGACCTAGCCTAAGGAGCAAAAAGCTTAAATGCGGGAAGGAAGAAAACTAAGAAGGGATTAACTAAATAGCATAAACCATAGATATGGCCCGGAAAGGTACAGGAAGCCTTTTAAAAACTACGCATAAAGTTTATAAAAGCTCCACTATTGCGGCATTTTAACCTAAATTAGCCACTAATAATAGTTACTAATATATTAAATTTTGCCCTTATTGGTATCCTACTATAACCTAATAGGCATCTAGATGCTACCCAGCTCTACTAGAGACCGGTAGTATTCTATAGTAGAAAATTCTAGGGACCTAAAGTTAGGTATTATACTCACGATAAGGAACTGCTAGCTATAGTTAACTGCTTTAAACAGTGGCGGCACTACCTTAAGCACACAAGCTATACCACTTGTATACTCTTAGATTATTATAATCTACGCTACTTTATAACTATAAAGGAGCTTACACCTTAATAAGCTAGATAGGTAGAGGAGTTTGCATAATTTAACTTTAAGATTAAATATAAGCTAGGGGAAAATAACCTTACTAATAGACCGTCATAATGGCCAGATTATACTAAAGGCTTTAAAACGGGAGAAGGAAAACAGATAATAGATATCTTACTCCCTATATTATAGAACAAGCTCTAGGTATAGGATGCTTAAGCACCCACAGCTTTATACACTAAGTCTTAAGCGGTACAAACCCTATCGGCTTCCACTACTATTCTAGCTAGTACCCAGTCCGCAGCTAATAAGGGTCCAAATATACCTAGACAGGATGTCCCTAACATAAGTTTGGAACCTAGTAATACACCACTAATTGCTAAGCTATTCCTTTAAACTAATAGCGAAGCTAAAAAGTAATTAGAACTTAGAGCCTTATAATAACTAAAGGACTTTAACCTTATAGCGGCCTTCCTAACATATACGCACTAGAGAGTTATAAGATCTATAGTACTATCTAGTTATATACTTAGAGCAGTATAAGACAAAATAGCTTTTATCTGGGAACTATCTAAAAGGTTAATAGATCTTATCTATAAGGTGTAACAGAGGGATACCTCCTATGCTATCTTTAATGTAGAAGTAAACTAGAAACGTGACGGAAAGAAAGCTGCTAGGCGTTACCATTAGGAGCTAGACCTAATAGGCCTACTGCGTAGATATAGTAAGGTTTAGGTGCTATAGGAAGCAAATCTACAATAGAAGATCCTTATAAGGAATTATAATAATTCTTTAGGCGGCCACTATGGTTAAGCTAAAATAGTGGAATTACTTTAATATAAATACTACTAGCTAAAGCTTAAGCAGGAAGTAAAGGAGTATATTAGCTACTATAAGAAGTGTTAAGTATATAAAATCTGAAGGCATAAGCTATAGGGTTTACTTAAATTAGTTCCCTCCGCCAGTAAGCTATAGCGATATTACGCTATAGACTTTATTACGAATCTCCCGCCCTTAAAAGATAGGCAAGGATAAATATACAATTTGGTCCTGGTACTTATTAATAGGTTTTTAAAGTACGTCCAATACCTTCCTATTAATAAGATAATCAATATATAAGCGCTTGCCAGCCTAATTAAGGAGAAATGCTTTCTTAAAGTAGATTAGCTATACTCCATTATTACTAATAGGGGCAGCATCTTTATAAGCCAGTACTGGTCGGATCTATGCTTTTATTTAAAGATAGACCACTGCTATAGTATAGCTTTCTATCCGCAGATAAATAGGTAAATAGAACGCTAAAACTAGGAACTGGAGTCTTATCTATAAATGTATTTAAACTATTAGCAAGACAATTAGTGTGAGCTACTTCTATATATAGAGTACGCTTATAACTTAAAGCAATATTTATTGTATTAGTTTGCACCAATCCAGATTGCCTATGGCGTCTAACTATTAGGATTTAATAGTATACCCGATAATTACTAGCTAAGGCCGTATAATTAATTATAGGATCCTACCAGGAAGTCTAAGGACATCTACTAGAGAGTACAAGGATACCTTAAGGAATAGGAGGAGTAATAGAAGTATATAAAGTAGAGCCTATAAGATGCACAAGAGTAGTAAAGACTTTAGTACAGCCGTAAATACCAAAAATGCAGTCAAAGGCGTTACTGATGATGCAGGCCATATTTAAGCCTTGCGGGTACTGCCGTGTTGTAAATGATCTCATTAATTAGCTTTATTGGACACCGTATTTTAAACCGGACAGCCAAACCCTAGATAGAATGCTGATTCGTCTCCAGGGCAGTTTTTCAGGGCCAGCACTCACTTAAGAACCTCCGGTTTAAGAAAGCTGACGTCCGTATTTTGAACATTGTCCACCTGTCTACAATTATCCACTCGCAAATATATATCAGTCTACTTAATACTTTCTAAACAATATAGATACATACGAGGAAATAGTCGACCATGATAATTCACCGGCAGCCAATAACAGAACGGTCTGCACGCAACCCCGCGAGGCTGGAGCCACGTAAAACTATGCCACACCAGTTTTCGTTGTAGAATAGCCACGTTGGTTTCTGATGAAGGCTTATATTCTACTATCTCTGCCTGCAGTATTTAAATTCCTATTGTCTCCTCTGTTAAATAATTTTTCAACATGCTTTCTGGTTGAGATTTGAGACTCGTTTTCTTCGCTATATAACTCGGCTATACCACGTGGCATTCGTATTGCTCTCTACCAGTTTTTTATTCTTGGGAAATCACTGCATTATTTAATCTGAGATCTGGTACCGATATCTAAAAATCTCTTACTTTTCTCTATAGCTTTTCTAATACCTTGAAGGTTCTTCTCACAAGCACTCGAATTTCATTCAAATCACCAACCTGCTCTATTGTCAACGTCCCTTAAATACGATCATCCATCGCGGAATCGCCATACCCACCACGACAAAAACAATGACTGATGAGAGGGATATGTCGGGCCACTTCTTACAAAGCAGTGGCAACGCGGAAATTAGCACTTTCCGCAAGGGGACGCTCTCTCGAGTCAATACAGGTGAAGACGTCATGTATTCATTCATCAGGAGGATGTTGATTGGGAGTGCAATTCTGTATATCCCTACCGTCCGTCCTGCTGTTCTATGTAAGCCCCCTAACCATTGCAAATCGCATTCAGGCCGGTAACAAGATTTTAGTCGTTTTCGCTTTCTTCTACTTCCTCAAAGCATCATTATTTCAGCAGATTGGCTTCTTCAAGACGGTGTGAAAGTACTGTCTAACCAAGCAGACCTAGCATGAGAGCTTACTTCCCTTTTCCCGTTTAACGAAAGCGAGTGTACATAGAGTTATCTTTGTGCGCGTCCTACCTCAGCCGATTGGCGGCTCTGTTCATTTAGCTCTGGATAGTGCTTTTATAAATATTCAATATCAGTGTAAGGTCGTATTGATATTAATATTTAATATTGAATATAGTACAGTCTTGGCAAAGTGTTTTAATTAGGGGTACGCTCCACGCCCCTAGTTTCTAGTAGAGTTTCAAAATATCTGCTCTGTCGCGACTGCTCTCTCACCACTATCGTCACCTTCGTGATCAGTGGTCCAACCAGTGATCTGCTTGGACTGGACTGGACCGGATTTAGGCTCAAATCCAGTCCACTCCGGTTCTATCGCGATTTGGCTCTAGGAGCGCCATACAATCCATATACTATTTATAATAAGTCTTAGCATCCTTTAGTATTATAGTAGGAAGTTATAAACTACTAAATTTAGCCTAAATTGTTTATATTACTTCTTATATATTACTTTTTAAAGATCTTAATTGTCTTAAATACGTCCTTATTATCAGGGTTGTCAATGATGAATGAATGAATAAATAGGTCCAATATCGTATTCAATTCATAAGCCAACCAAAATATCGCGATATGAATGAATAATCACGATATCTTAGATATAGGCGGTATTACCGGTCTTGGCATGGTGGGGGTACTAAATCGATGGGGCCGATGTCTCCTTAGAGGCCTCCACCCCCCTAAATATTCACCAGCAACTCTCTCCTCCTAGCCTTGTACAACTCATCCTTTTCCCCACAACTTTAAGTACCCCGACGGCTTAATATTTACTGGCCAAGCCTCTATATATATTCATAAGGGCTAGCAAAATATTCAATCATTATCACTCCTTATGAATGAATATATCGTTATAAAGCAATGAATAAAAATATCATTGACAACCCTGCTTATTATTACCCCTACCCTTATTACTAGCGTACTCTATTATTACTAAAACCTCCTTATTATCCTCCTCTATATCCTCTTCCTTTACCTAAATAGCAGTAGTAGTAGCTATATCTATAGCTTAGCGCTTCTTAATATACTTTCTAAGCTGCTATAGTATAGGGTTATATAAAGGTAATAGCTAAGGCTCTTCTTTTACTAATTTAATACCTTTATTATTAAATATATTACTTTTTAGGGGCCTATAGCTATAGCAAAGCTACTTATTTACCTTGATTATATCCCTATTGGGCCTACGCGGACTACTCCTAATATACATATAGGGAGAAAACTCTATTTAAGAAACCCCTGGAATCCATCTTCCCGCCTTTTAGGACTTGCCTACTTAACGCCTACGAGTTACCTATAGTGCTCTACTATCTTACTTTTTAATCTTTTAAGAAATACTGCTGCCGTAATAAGTCTATAGACGCGCTAGTATTATAAACTTTGCTCTATAAGAGTAAAAAAGATATATAAGAGGCTAATAAATATCAGAAAAAGAAAAAGAAAATACTAGAGAACTAACTACTATAATATAATAATGGCTAGACTAACGCTAAAGAGATATATAGAAGACGAAGGTGCAGACACTAATATAGTTAAAAGGATAGCAAGCCGTAGCATAGTTAACGCTATAGAGGGCAAATACCTAAACGCTCTAATAAGTGTTAATAAAGGTAGAAAATATAATAGCAATACTCCTAAGAATAGGAGTAATAGAATTAAAAGATTAGCTTTATAGAGTAGGAGTTCTAGTAGGATATGTCGTAGAGTATATCTATTCTTATACTATTGTTCTTATTAGTATTAAAGAGAAGCTCGCCCGCTGCCCTAGAGTTACTACCCCTAGTACGGCAGTATTACTTTATAGTAAGCTTCTGCGGTAGTAGCTATATAAAGAGTATACGCCTCTAGCTTACTTCTAGTCTAGTATATATAATTTACCTCTGCTTACTACTATTCTAATCTAGAAGCTTAAAGGTTTTAAATTTAGGAAGATTTATCTTGGATTTTGGGTAGAGAAACTATAGGAGGAAAGCTTTATAAAGTAAAGGATTAATTTCCCATTCCTACGGGCTAAGTTTGCGGTAATTAGCGCAAAAAAGAGCCCGTTAGATAGATAGCGATAAGGTAATGGCAGCTTGGAATTGGTAGCTTACCTATTAAGAGTAGAGGAGGTCTTAAAGAGGGAGATATAAGAGGATAGTTTTAAGAAGCTCAGGGGTGTTAAGAACGTAGGTGGCAGCTATAGGTATAATAGATTATATTTAGTATTTGCGTAGGTAATATATACCTTAAAAGAAGGGAACGGAAGGCTTTAAATATAAATCTTTAAGGCTATAGCTAAGACTTAATTGTTTAAAATATTCTTCCTACTTAGCGTATAGGGGTCGACTGCGAATAGTAAAAAGAGCTAATAGTAGTTAAAGCCTTATTTAAAGAGGTCGAACTTAAAAGGGTCTGGTATTATATATATAAACACTTATAACGCATTCGTCCCTAGTATTTAACTCTACCTATCCGTGGCCTAGGAAAGTATTATGGAAAATATATATATGCTAATAGGTCCTAGACACTATTAGTGAAGTAAGGTATATTATAACGCTATAAAAGTGGCAGGTTAACACACTGGCTCTTTATTTATACTAAGCATCCACTCTATATATTCGCTCTTTTTTAAAACCTTAATATTATAAAATATCTAAAGTAAGCCCTATCGACTAGTACTCGGTTACATTCTTATAATTTTGCTAGTCTCTACTCTTAGAAGTTTTTTAACCACTATCTAGCTATGCTTTACTAGGCTCTTATATTAATTATTTTTGCTTATAGGGTCTTTTCTTTATATATAAGTATTATTTATTGCCTTTACGCGACATTTCTAGGCCCTTACTTACGTTATAAAATTTTAGTATTTTTTTAAGGTTTATAGAGGATGTTTTAAAAAGGAGAATATTAAGCTATACTAGAGCGACTATAGCCCTAATCCTTTATATAGGCAAGATTGTCTAGATAGCTCTAAATAAGTTTAGTATAGATAATCTAGATATTATAAAGATAATTTATGGCTATAGTATAGAGTTCCCTAAAGCTAATTAGTATGTGTTTTATTAAGAGACGTATCTAAACTAGTACAGTAAAATCCCCTTAATACGATATGGGGTATATAACGATAACTTCTATATTACGATCTACACCCCTTAATTAAGCCTTTTTTGGTGTAATATTACGATAATCTGACTTTTAGCAATATCGTTAAGCTCCCACCACCAATATCGGTATAACTAGTAGAGAATTTATATGGGAGAAGGCCCTACTTAGCCCATAAGGTAAATATCCTAAACCTTTTTAGGTATTAAAATCATTTTTTTCCTACTTATTCACCTAACACGTGACTCTTGATATAACAATACCATTGGTATTACGATACGCTCGGCCGAATAAATAGTATCGTATTAAAGAGATTTTACTATATACTAATATACTAGAGCCTAAAGACTATGGCTGGATAAATCCGATGTAGAAAAACGAACTATTGTTTACTATCTAGAGCATATCTTATTATACGGCTTAGCGATAGAAGTTATGCTGCGTTATATTCTATGTCTATACTAATAGGCTATAAGGACTTTATAAATAAATGCGGACGGATTCTTAGCCAGTAATTTAAAGAGCTAAGCGGTTTAAATCTAGTTATTAATTTAGGAGAGTGGATGTAGTATAACGCTCTTGATGTTATTAAAGCGATTACTATATGCGCCCATTTATATTATGGGAAATTACTTTAGCAACATTGAAATATTCCTTAACCACTTCTTAAAAGCAACAAGCAACCAACCAACCAACCCCAGATAGTTCCTCAAAAGATTTGGTTTCCTTAACGCTGGTAAAAATATAGGCGGTGTAATTAAAGCTAACGAGAACAGAAGAATGTATACTGCACTTACCGGAATTTATCTATCTCTCTACTCACTACTCTTCCGTATCGTTAGCTACCTACCTAGCTCTGGAGCAGGTAGCTTCCAGTACCTGTTTAAATTCGCGAACAAGAGAATCCGTAAGCGAAAAGTACGGCTAGGAACTAAGTATTGGTCCGCTTAGCCGCACAGCCCGCCTAGTCGCATAGGCCAAATCTAGCATCACCACTTCAGCAAAACCGAGGCTATCCACGATATACAAAATCTATTATCTATATAACTCTAATAGATAAAGCTTTAAAGAGTTGCGAATCTAGCCAATTAGAGCTCGCAGTCCTTAAACCTCTGTAGCGGATTTATTTTCCTTATTCGCGTACCCTAAGGGAGAGGTGCAGTATTATCCTCTTTTACCTCTATTACCTTAATTAATTAAACCTCTTTATTAAATACCTTGTTACTCTTCTTCCTAAGTGTCCTTTTAGCCACTTTAGCCTTCTAATAAAGCTGCTAGATTACTTTATAATCCTTTTTTGCTTATTATTATTTAGCTTTTTTACTACTTTTTTTATAATCTTATATATTTAATTAGCAAGCTAAGTAACTTTCTTTTCCGCGTCTATATAAAGCTCTTTTTTTTTTTTGCAATTATATATTAGATTCTCCTCTTTTTAATAGCGTATCATATGTCTATCTTAGCTGGCTTATACTTAGTTTTTAGGTCCTTTACTTACTC
>Ga0307507_10001176_pt1 | contig 58176 bp, 44 predicted proteins | sample 7_EM_MG_FD_207223 | JGI IMG/M metagenome (GOLD analysis project Ga0307507, IMG submission 207223) | Populus trichocarpa ectomycorrhiza microbial communities from riparian zone in the Pacific Northwest, United States - 7_EM | ecosystem: Host-associated > Plants > Roots > Unclassified | place... | reverse complement strand
AGAAGTAATAGATAGGGAAGACGCACCTTTAACCGATATAACTGGCATAGCTTTAAAAGCGTCTTTAAAGGGCCGTCTTTAATAAAGTTAAGGCGGGGCTTATAGATATAGCACTTGCTGCACTTAATCGTAGTAGGATCTGCCATGTATATAATGTATATAGTAGTATTAATAGAGGTGTTAACAAAAAGGAAGGTGCAATACTAAGATATTTTGATGTTTATAATATTTTTAATGTTTGTCACGTGGATTCTGCTACAACCTACCGCCCGCAAGTTTTTTTCTAACCAATCAGAAGCCAACTTTCAAACCAATCAAAAGCTGGCTTGGCGGAAGTTTGAATTCTAGGACACCCACCCACCTAGACCACTCGTACCTCGGGTTAATAACACTTCAATTTCAGAGCACGCTGGCCTACTTAAAGGATCCCCCGGAAGGTTACCAACAGCCTCCAGTCGACGTGGTTCAGGTTCTCGAACAAATTCAGCGTAATGTCACCGCTGGCTACTACAAGAATCAGTACGCTTTCGAGGCAGAGCTTCAACTCCTTGTGAATCAGATCCACGATGGACATGTTGAATTGAGTGCTGGAATTATGGCTGCCTTCTCCTTTGCAAGTCCATATGGCCTCGTTTCGGCATCTGTGGATGGAAAGCAACCTCCGGAGGTTTACATTGCTGGTATGCAGATCGGCGAGATTAAGTCGTAGATGGATACTGACGATTACAGAGGATATTGTTGAATGTCAAGGTGGAGGCTGTCAGCCATCTCCTATCTCCAAAATCAACGGCGAAGATGTAGTAGACTACCTCACAAAGTTTGCCGAACTCAACTCGGAGGGTTATCTCGAACCACACGCTGATTGGAACGCACTCATGGACAGCCCTGCGCAAGATATTCAGGCAAGCCTGAGCACCTTCCAGACCGCAACATTCTATCCGGGCGATGGGCTCAACTTCACGCTTAAGAACGGCACATTGCTTGACACTCCCTGGCTTGCCATTTACAACGGAATAGATGACACCGGACCACTTACAACAGGGGGTGACTTCTACAATTTCTTCGTTCTCGGCTTGCTACCAGCTAATTTTGAAGCTGGCGATCAATGGTGGCCTGAGCTACCCGAAGACGACGGTTCGCAAAATGGAAACTCGTCGGGCGAGAATATTGGTCGGGTCTGTTCAAGAGGTAAACCAGCGCTGGAAAATTGGTGCTCAGATAGTTACGGCGCATATCCCAACAACCTAATTGTGGCTCAACCAGGACTTGAAATTATCAGCGGCGGCGTCGTTACAGGATATCTGCTTGAAGATTCTCCACCGGAGTGCTCAGCATTCCTAGTTTTCAACAGTTCGACGAAAACATTGAAAATTTCCAAGATGCGGTGAATTCCTTCATCGGCAACGCGTCAAGCGCGAAGATGTCAAATATCATCATTGACCTCCAGGGAAATGACGGTGGCACAGTCTTCCTCGCTTTCAACACGTTCAAGCAATTTTTTTACGCCATGGATCCATATGCTGCAAGCCGGATTCGCAGCCACGAACTTGCGAACGTATTAGGTGGTGCTTTTTCTGAGTGGTGGGACTCACTTGAGCATGATCCAGACGGCAATGAGGGTGCGAATGAAGTGTACTACCAGGACCACGCAGCCGATGAGTGGGTGGTCACGAATCGGATCAATCCTGCCACGCAAACGAACTTTTCTTCCTGGTCTGAGTATTATGGCCCGGTGTTAGATCATGGTGATAGTTTCTCCTTGCCAGTACGACTTCCTATACAATATAAGCGAATTTCAAGTTGACAAGAACATAGCAACGCTACAATCTCTCGGATGAGATATTCGATGACGCTGCTTTTGGCGACTTTCCCTTAGGATACGGTCGCGCCGTTAATCCAGGCAATGAACCTCAAGCCTTCACGGCCGAAGATATCGTCATCGTAAGCTTCGTTCGTCACTTTCTGCCTTTATTCGCACTAATACTTGGGTAGCTTACTGATGGCACTTGCTCTTCTGTCTGTGCCCTCTTCGTCGAAATGATGGCACACCAAGCTGGCGTTAAAACTGTCGTAGTTGGCGGGAGACCTGTCACTGGCCCCATGCAAGCCGTTGGTGGCACCCGTGGAGCCAGGGTGTATTCCGCTAATGCACTTGACTATGACTTCGACTTCGTAAATTCAACCATAGGCAACGCAACGGCAACGTCCCTTCTTCCATCTCGACAGGACAGGGGGATGTGGACAACGTACGCTGGCTTCAATATTCGTGATCAAGTCCGTGAAGGCGACTCCACGCCACTTCAATTCAAATACGAAGCTGCAGACCGCCGGATCTACTATACCCTCTCAAATGTATACAATATGACCCAATTGTGGCGAGATGTTGCCGCCGCGGCCTGGAAAGACTCTTCTCTCTGCATTGAAGGTTCTACGGGATATCCTACAGCACGCAACACTACGTCCGACAAGAACCCTCCTGGGAGAACCTCTCAGACACCAGGCCTAGACTTCGATCTAGCAATCAAGGTGAACTTCAACATTAATGAAACCCTGGGTCTCATGGACGGAATAAGTCCTACTCTTCTCGGAACGGGTGACATTGTTCCTTGCAGCTCCGGATGCCTAGGCGGAACCTCCTGCCAGTCGATCACTATCCATTGTCAAAACGGAAAGCCCCTCACAATCAGTGCATGCCTGCCGCGTTGCAGGAGTTGGGATAAGTCCTGTCCGGGTACTAACCCTCCGACAAGCTGCGATCTTAACTCAAAGGTCGAATCAAAGTCGAATACATATAGTCCGAGCGGTACTAGTCGCAACATGAATTCTTGTCGCGGGGTCTTATGCAAGGGCATTGTAAACCAACGAATGGTAATATTCGACTGTGTGGAAAATAAATTTGCGATTCTTATGTGATACGCCGCCGTCGATATCTGGAATGTAATGTTAATATTTCGGATGCTCTTGATGATGAACACATCTCAACGCAAGATGATTTTGATCCCCCACACACTTGCGACGGTGAATGCGGGCTAATCTCGACGTAAAATAAATAGGCTTTATCAAATAGATTTAGTTGGAGATTTAACATTATCTGGCTATCTTGAAGTTTGAGACACTTAGTTAGGCCTCATTGTCATTGAGATTCGACGGCCTGGATATTTATTAGCGATCAACAACTCTCACGGTAGTTCCCTTCGCAGACATTTACAAATTACATTTCACCTCGAGTATAACATTCCACAACGGAACGCCAATACAGCAGCCCTCTGGAATATCAATGCAAGATGGTGGCCCACCCCCACGCGACGCGTCTGTCAGAATTGATTTGGGCCAAATATGAATCTATTTGCAGGCAATATCAGCCTTTGTTCATCGCATCTCAAAAAGTTGCCCGGTCCGACATACCCTTCAATTGACTGGCCATCATCCATCTCACGGTGGATCAGGTGCTGCAGTATTGTTGATGGACTCTGTTGCAACTCCATGCTGGATGGTGACGGCTAAAATCTCCTACCAGTAATAGAAAAAGCTTTTTTAGAAACTTAAGGAGTTGTTTACCTAGGATTTAATCCTTAAAATCTATTAACTAAAGCTAGACACGGTTGTAGAAACGGACTCATTAGACTTTATACTATGAGTATCCTTATTATAGAAGTATTAGGACGCATAGCACCTAATAGCGTACTATAGTTAAAAAACAACACTACTAGAACTAAACTATAACATCTATAATAAGGAGTTATTAGGTATATTTGCAGTACTTAAGGAGTGGAGAGTATTCTTATAAGGTATAGAAAAACTATTTATGGTTAAAATAGACTATAAGAACCTAATAGGGTTTTTAATAATAAAGGAACTTAATTAAAGATAGGTTAGATAGGCGGAAATGCTTATAAAATACCACTTTAAATTTAGTACACTAAGGATACTAAAAACGTAAGAGTAGACGCACTTAGTAGAAAAGCAGAACTGTAGAATAATAAGAAACCATTAGGGGCAATGCTACGCAAAGATAAGGACGGATTAATTAGGTATAATTATCCTAAGATTATAGCAACTAAAGAAGAAAAGACCTATAAGACGCTAGAGAGTAAATAGTTATAAAAGATTTTAGAGGTATAATAAGAGGACCTAGGATATAAACACTATGTTAATAGGGAAGCAATATATATTCCAAAATTAGTAGTAAGAGAGTTTATTAAGGAATTCTATAAAGAAATAATATAAGAATATAGTAAAGCTATAGGCTTAGTGTTAAGACTTTAAGAGGAGTATATTATTAATGGAATCTAGGGACTAGCGAGATAAGTTATAAAAGAATGTTTAGATTGCTAAAGAAATTGTCACGATGACGAAGTATTATATGCGAACGCTAGATGAACAAGCATTAGATTTGAAGAATTAATAGCTACGTACGGCTGTTGTGGAGACTTAAGAAGATTGCTGGAGAGCTCAACAAGAATGCAGCTGCGGGCGAATCTATATAGGGGCAATCGGGGCGGACAAACTAGCTGCCGAACGATACCAAATAAGGAAGGAAATAAATAAACAAGGAAAGGAATCCTATGACGCCAGCTACGCGTATGGCGTAGTGCATGTAACGGGCAGTCCCGTAATAGTACCCCCCCTTTAGGGAGGCAGATCTAGTAAGGCAGAGCTGGGTTAGAAAAGAAGAAAGGAGAAAGAAGAAAGAAATCTGGTAGGTAGTAGTACGGTGCTGGCGACTAAACTGGAGGTAGCAGTACGATGCTAGCGACAGGTCTAGGGGTAGCAGTACGATGCTAGCGATAGGTCTAAAGGTCTAGGGAGCGCAGCTCTACCTAGTCGTGTTAGGGTAGCAGTATAATGCCAGCGATAGGTCGGGTGGTTGTTAGGTTGTTAGGGGTGGCAGTATAGTGCTAGCGATCTGGATCTGGGGTAGTAGTATAGTGCCAGCGGTTTGGATCGGGGGTAGTAGTACGGTGCTAGCGGTCTAGATCTGGGGTAGCAGTATAGTGCTAGCGATCTGGGTTAGGGTCTGAAAAAAAAAAAAGAAAAAATCTAGTCTAAAAAGAAGAAAGAAGCTAGACTGGAAACGTTTAGCTAGCTGGACGGAGCGAGCAATCCTAATCTTACGATGACGAAGTATTACATACGAACGCTAGATAAACAAGTATTAGATTCAAAGAATTAATAGCTATATACGGCTGTCGTAGAGACTTAAGATGATTGCTAGAGAGCTTAATAAGAATGCAGCTGCGGGCGAATCTATATAGGGGCAATTGGAGCGGATAAACTGGCTGCCGAACGATACTAAATAAGGAAGGAAATAAACAAACAAGGAAAGGAATCCCATAACGCCAGCTACGCGCATAGCGTAGTGCATGTAACGGGCAGTCCTATGACAGAAATAAACTAATAAGGTATAAGCCGTACGGAGAGCTATAACCTATTAATATACTAGAAAGACCATAGGAGGTTATATTATAGGACTTTATCGTAAAGCTACTAAAGTTAAAAGACTATATTACTGGATAAGAGTATAACGCAATCCTTATAATAGTAAATAAGTTAAATAAGTAGGGCTATTTTATAGTATATATAGAAGAAATCTTAGTAAAAGATATAGCTAGAATCTATATTAAAGAAGTAATTATAACGTATAAAGTATTAATAAAGATTATATTGGATAGAGACCTAAGATTTATAGCAGTATTTTAGGAGGTATTTTTAGCGGAATAAGGGGTTTGCGTAGTAATATTAATAGCATATTATTTATAGATAGATAGCTAAACGGAGAGACTAAACCAAACGTTAAAGCAGTACTTAAGACATTATATTAATTATGCACAGAATAATTTGGTATCGCTATTACTAGTTATATAGTTTATATATAATATAACAACATAAGAAGGAATAGATATATTACTATTTAAGGCAAATTATGGATATAAGCTAAGAATGTTACTATTACTATAATAAAGAAGATAAATAGTATAGCTAAAGAAAGAATGGAGAACTTAATAAATCTTTATAAGCACCTAATAGAAATAGCTAAACTAGTATAAGCAAAAATTAAAAAGTACTATAATGCTAAGAAATTTAAGGGGCTAGGTCTTAAGAAGGGGGACAAAGTATAGCTACTATACAAAATTTTTAAGAGTTGACAACTAAGTAAGAAATTAGACTACGTTAGACTAGGACCATTTATAATTATAGTAAATATCTTAGAAGTTACGTATAGACTTAACTTGCTAAAAAAAAAATTCTACTCTATATAGTATATTATAATACTAAAGCTAGTATATGGGAATGTTAAGCTACTAGTTTATAAAGCAGATATATATAGAGGCTAAAAAGAGGATAAATAGGAAGTTTTAAAGATTATTAGTTATAAGGATATTAATAACAAAACATAGTATAAGGTTAAGTGGATAGGCTATAACAAGACTACCTAGAAGCTACTAGATAACTTAAAAAACGCTATAAGAAAGGTATAGGAGTATTAGAGGTTAGGTAGTATTAATAAAGAAGAATCGCTAAAGAATAAGTCACCTAAAGGGGACCTAAGAGAATTAACTGCTAATGTATTTGGGGTTGTTTCCGTCTCTACTTAAGATAAATCCTTTTTAGCCTCCTTTTGCTTAAGTTTAAGGAGACCTTATTTAGTAAGCTTTAACTTCTTTAAATAAACCTTCTTATAACCCTTCTTAAGACGGGATAACTAAGCGTAAGCCGCTAGTCGAGCGTTAAGTATCTGCAAGTCTTTAGTATATAAGCGTTGGAACTTAGCTAGGGTATAATCTTACTTATTACGTAGGGACTAAAGTTTATTATAGGCAGTAAAGAGTTAGTCTTTTAACTTCTTAGTAGTGGATTAAATCCAAGACCCTATAATAAATTAGATAAGGTACTAAAAGCCTATAAAGACTCATAAAATACGTATACTTAGTATTAGAAACTGATTAAACATTATAAGACAATCGCATGTTTAATTTGGTACACTTAGCATAAGAAGAAGATTGGTAACCGGACGGAGCAGTAATCGTAATATATATTAGCTTTTTCTCTATATAACGGGAATAGGACGGCATAACTTTATCTAATAAAAGAATAATAGTTACTAGCCGGTTATAACGGTTAGATAATAAGGATCTAATAGGAGGTATTAGGAATAATAAAGGTCACTAAATTAAAAACAGGAATACTATACCTCTAATAGACGACTTAGAGATATAAGATATCTTTAAGGACGAAGATAAAGAGGAGGGGGATAGTATTACGGACCTTATATCGGTAGTAGTGCGACTACTAAGAGCAGACGAGAATGGGTTAGTTAAAATAGTATAGGAGGCTCTGGAACCGATTAAGCCATGGGATAAAGGATAGCTAAGTTACGTAGCCAGTTACGCTATAAGTTTGGAATATAGGAACGTAGGAACGTAGAAACGTAAAGGACGTACTTAGTTATTACTATAGAAAGGAGTTATATATTTAAAGGACTATAGTCCCTACCTAGATAGTTCCTTTCTTTATAGTAAATCTTAAAATATAATTAGAGTTAATTTGTTAGGCAACTACTCCACTAGTTATTATTATATTATTTAAGTTTTTATTTACCTATTGTGACGAGCTTGTATAATTGCTTCTAAACCAAAGCTTGTAGATTGCTACTATATAAGAATACTAAGCTAAGGAGAAGAAGAAGACTAGTGTGGTGGGGTAAAATGTCCCATGCTCAGTGTCTTGGCATTTTCCTGTATATATTGAGCCTTCGGCTTCCCTCCTTCTTGGACATCACGAACCTACCGGAATACATTCTTTTCTTTCCTTTCTTACAGACTGCTTTACTGATTACTTTTGACTGATTATGACCGACCGACCGACCGACCGACAGACAGACAGACAGACTGATAGACTGATAGCATTGTGACTTCCTATCTGAGAGACACCGTACCCTTCTATACTAGTAGAGACTAGCAAGATATAAAAGGTTGTTAAGGCGCTAGTAGTAAGCGAGCTAATAGCAACTTGGCAGAATATGGTAGGATTTGGCAGATTGCCCAGAAAACGGCAAATTGCCTAAGAAACGGCAAAGTAGCAGGTGACGCGCTCTAGCACTGTTATATTACCCCCCCCCCTCCTAAAAAAGCCTGCCCTTAGGCTTTGTCCAAGTTCTTTATTATTGTCTAAATTATTATAGTTATCTAACCCCTCTTCCTAGCATTTAATCTAGCTGTTTAATTTGCGTAGTAGTCTAGGGAGGTCTAGATAGGCTAGGTGGAAATCTTATAGCTTATAGGGAGAGTACTTGAAATTGGATACGAGGTACCATTCTAGATCTTTATTATGACCTACCTAGCTTATACGGTATTTTAAGGTACTATAGTCCTTCTTAATTGCTAAAATCTCTTTAACTTCCCATTCCTTATCCTCTGCAATTTAGATTGACGGTAGGGGGTCGTTGTACTATCTAGGTAATAGGTCGTCCGCGGCCTTCCGCAGTTGGTCTAGAGAAAAAATAGGGTGGATCTTTATTAACTCTAGTAGCTTAACCTTAAAATAGTGCCCTACCTTCTTAGGGATCTTATAGGGGCTAGCTATTTAGTAGTCTAGCTTGCGGCTTGGCCTTTAGGTCTTTTAGTTCTTTATTAACACCTATACTTTATCTCCTACATAGAAGTCTACCTTGCAACAATATTGGTTTACGTTGGCCTCTTTCTTCTCTTATACCTTTTTTATAATTGCTTAGGCAGTCTCCTAAGCTCCGTGCATTCTCTTAGCGAATATCTAGGCCTCTTTATAGCTGAGGCGTTTACGGGCCGTTATATGTTCTATAGGTCTATCCCAATTAAAGGATGTTTGTGGCTTGTATCTATAGAGTAACTTAAATAGCAACATTCCTATACTATTATAAGGGAGCATAAGCTGTACATAGTCTATTATATATAGTAGAGAGCTTAATCTTAATTCTAAGGATGCGGTAGAATTTGTCCTAGAAGTCTAATATAAATTAGGGTCTATAGTTAGAGATAATTAACTTAGGAGCGCCATAGATCTGGTAAATGTTGTTAATATATATACGGGCTATATCTTTTATAGTAGTAGTCTTAAAGTAGGGGAGGGAAATGGCTTATTTGCTTAGTTAGTCGACTATTATAAAGGCTATATTGTAGCCATATTTATCCTTTAGAAATGATTTAAAGTCCATTATAATATGCTGTTAAGGGCGTTTAGGAACTGGTAGTGGTTATAACTATCTAGGGGTTTAATCCCTGGGGGTATCTGCCTGTTTATAAGGATGACAATTTCTAATAAATCGTTCTATATCGGACAGGAGTCCTTGCTAGTAGTAGCGAGGCGCTAGTAGTTAGTAGGTCTTATCTTGACTAAGGTACGCCATAGAGACTTAATAGTGGGCTTTATAAATCAGCTCCGTTTATAGGTTGTCAACGTCTAGAACTATAAGCCGTTTTTAGTATAAGAGTAGTTGTCACGAAGTTCGTGTAGAGGGGTTCATTGATGAAATGGGTTGATTGATTGATGATCTTGACTTGATTGTTGATTGATGTCGATGTCTTGACCTAGGGCCCCTGGGGCTCTGAAGAGATTTATAATGCACATGCCCCGTGCATGTGACTTGTGCACGTGTCCCACGCCTTAGAGAATATAGATTATCTAACACACCCCCTTAGCTTTGAGCTCTTTGAGGTCAAAGCTAGCCACCTTCTTGTGTCCGTTAATGAGTTAATTAAACCGTAATCTTATCTGAATCATTTTGTCTTGCTCTAATACCGTCCCTTAGGTCCTCTAGTTGCTTCTTCTTATCTAGCTGCTCTTTGATATCCACCATCCCGATTATATTAACAAAACTTTAAAACCTCTGCTTGGGCAGGGCCTTTATAAGTCCATCGGCGATTATCTCCTTTATTGCTGTTTATTAAAATCATACTTGTCTCATTGCGTATTCCTAACGTAGCTAGTGTTAATGGATGTTAATATATTGGAGCTTTGTGATTAGCTTTGCCGTATCTTCTATAATTAGTTAGAGCGTCTAGGTGTTATTACATTTAATAATTAAGGGCTCGTTTAGGCGTAACGTTATTGCTTTGAATAGCCTACTAGTAAAGATAGCTTCCTTTACTATTTGTGATAGGGTTAACAACTCGGCTTCTGTGCTTAACGTTATAATTATACCCTGCTTGTTTGCTCTCTAGGTAATTGGCCCCCTAAATAGCTTTATAATGTATCCTTATAAGCTTTTTCTGTCGACGGAGTTGTCCGCGAATGATGTATTGCTGGTATAAATAAATGATTGCGCTTTACCTCTACCGTCTCTTCCGTTATCTTGTCCTTTGTTGCGTATTCCTTTGTTTTTCCCTCTACTGTTTATTCCTTCCTTATCTCCTCTATAGCAGATTGCTCTGCTTCTCGTGCTATATAGGTATTAGATAACTCTGTTTGCCACTTAATAATGCTTTGGTCCTAATTAAACCTTATTAGCCTTAATACTGCAAACGCAATATCTGGACGCGTTGTAGTGGCTGTATAGAGTACTGAACCTAATTTTCTCTGATATAGCATTGTAGAGGCTGGTAGGGATATAGGGTGGACTAATAGGTCTGTATTAGGGGATGGACGCGTTGGACGGATTAATTGGTGATTAGTAGGGAGGAGTTCCGATTCTGCTATAGGAGTGTCTGGAAGACGCCCTCTAAGATTTATCTTATACTGGTTAGCTATCTTCTTAATATAGGCTTCCTGGGATAGCTATAGGAGCCTCTAGCTATAATTGTATAGTACGTGGATTTCTAGGAACCATTTTAGCTTGCTAAGGGTACTTATTTGGTATTCCTTGCTTAGCTCCTTGATTGTTTTTTAAGCTTTCTTCTTATCTGTCTTTTGGTAGCAGAAGACAATATTATTGATATAGAAGAAGACGACTATTCCACCTTTTAGTATAATATACGGCTTTTAAGGTACCTCTTTGAAACCTAATTTGTTTAATAAGCTCGTGAGATTCTTCTGCCATAATAGTGGTGATTATTATAGTCTATATAGGGCTTTTTTTAAGCGTAGTACTTTGTCTGTCTTTCCTTTGTTGAACCCTAGCGGTAGCTTTATATAGACGACCTTGTTGAGATCGTAATAGATAAACGTATTAACTATATCTATCTATGTCGTCTCCAGGTTGAATTTTGCGGTGATTGCTATAAGTGTTTGGAAGGTTGTACTAGCTAATATAGTAGCTTTTGTAGGTAGGTCTCCTGGGGCCTGTTGGTTTTTATAGACTACTAATTATACCTTGCATTTCTAGAGAAATCTATGCTTATCTGTCTTGTAGATGAACATCTATATTGAGCTAAGGACCTACTGTCCCTTTGTATACTTCTTATCTGTTTCTTGAAACGACCTTATTTGATAATGGGATTGGAGGTGAGCTTGTTAAGCTTCTTGGAACTAATCTTAAAGAGGATGCGTATTAAGGTTGTGGATTGACTAAGGTGGCGGAGGTAAGTTCTTCCTATATAATCTGATATTGCGTGTTCTGCCTAATTTTAGCTTGCTGTTGTTAAGTTAACTGTTAAGGTTAAACTTCCTTCCTGCTAAGAAGGCGCCGTGATAGGCTAATGTGATCCTTTTAGTAACAAAGTCTTTAAACCTGTTATTACAGGCTTCCTTGAATGAGTTCTTAATAGAGTTGTTAAATACCCCCTAAGTGTGAAACCCGTCTCCTATTTAGCTGATAATGTCCTAATTAGTACCTTGTACATCTGACTTTATAGGATACTTAATATAAAAGGTATATAGAGATTCTTTGTCTTCTTCTATTAGAGGTGGCGTATAATACGTATCTTTAAGAGCTTTTGTAAGCTTAAGATCTGCTAACTTATTAAAGGTTTAAACTAGCTTATTAACATTGTCGTCTTCCTCTTAAATTGACGGTTTAAATACTTCTTTATTATCTTCTAGAAGGACCTTATTCTTAGTTAGGGTATTAGGGAGTTAAATCTTCTTAATTAGCGTGTCTAACTTAGTATGTAGGTCCTTTAAGATGTCTGTTTGCTTGCTATTAAAGAACGTCTTTTTGTTAAAGATGACGTCCCTAGTAGAGATAATGATACCTTTGTGTGGGATTTAGATCCTATAGATATTGGTAGAGTTATAGCTAATAAGGTAGCCGATATAGGCTCGCAGATCTAGCTTGCTTAGCCTTTTTTTCTTTAGCTAGGCGTTTGACGTTATTGTATACGCCCTACAGCTGTAGGCTTTTAGGTATATTAGTTACGGCTTTCTTAACCTATTGGCTAGGAAGGTATAGAACTTCTTATAGGGCGATTTCTAACTATTGCTTTCCTGTGGCGTTTGATCTTGAAGGTAGACTATATAGTTAACTATCTCTTTCCATAGATTGTGTGGTAGATTGGCAGTAATTTTTATTATACATGCTCTCTCAATGATTACACCCCCTAAGTATTTGGCGGTACTATTTTGAGCTTGGGTATAAGGCGCTAAAGGCTTAAATGTAATCCCTTGGGTCTATAGCTATTTAAGGGTTCTCCTTTTCCCTAGCTTATTGTCTAATCTGATAGTATTGACCTTGAGGTTATGCCTTAGACGAATCTATTAGATGAAATCTTTAAGTACTTATAGTGTCTCCTTTTCTTTGCTATGTGTTATTATAAAATACGGGAAGGTTCTCCCTAAGAAGGTGTTATGGATAAATATAACTTGTATAAATCTAGTATGCGCTTCCTTAAGGTTAGTTTAGTTAATATGGAGGTTAAGATAAGGTTTATTAATATTCCGTTCTAAGAACCTTCTTAAGACCTAACGCTTAATTTTAGTAAGACTGCAATATTAATATTCTGTTGTCTTTGGGCCTTAAAGCTTAACTCCTAGGGCGTTGAGACCTAAATAATAAAGGCTTATAGGTCCTAGATGACCTAGATGTAGATACTATAGATATACATTACCTTTTAAATCTGGACGAGTGTCTCTTAACGATGCTCTACACTTCCGTTGGCGGCGTAGCAGTCAGCTTGTATTAAACGCTGATTAACTTCCTGGTCGGACGTATTTAATAGTCTATTGTCTGTGACGTTCTTTTATTTGATATAGGATTGTGTTATCCTTTTAAACTAGAAGATTATTGTCTCCTTTATTGTTCTAGTAGAACCCTTGTTTTTAAAGCAGACGGAACAACACTAGATTTATATTAAAGTCTGTATAAAAGGCAATGTCCTTAAGATGTAGGGTTCCCTTGCTCTTGTCTAGTTTTATAATTTGGATAGTAACATTGCTGTAGCCTAGTATAGGCACTTCTGAGCTGCCGGCGGTAATATATTTATGTCTTAGAGCTTTCCTAAAATTGTAAAAATGAGAGAGGTTATTAAAGATATAGAGAGTGGTTCCTAAGTTAAGAATAGTTAATAGCTTTAGTGGATGGGTTTGACCGGTGTAATATAATTTTAGGAATATTGTATTAGCTTCTCCCTTAATCTTAACTTCCTAGCTCTTATCCTGTTGTTGTTAGGCCTTGTCTTCTTATTCTTTAAGTCTGATCTTTATAACTTGGTTAGTAAGATTCTTATTCTTTTCTACCTTTTTTAGTGCCCTATTAATGTGTGTATCTCCTATTATAACTTCTACAGGTCTCTTGTCTTTAAATAAACACTAATAGTCCCATAGGGAGTGTCCTTGTATTCTATATGCTAAGCACTTAGATGTTAGCTTTTTGTAGGACGTCTCCTTATCTACTAGTGTCCCGGCTCTCTTTAAGCGTCTATTATATGCTAAGGCCTTTCCTCTTTGTGAACCTTTAGTAGTATTAGAGTGATCCTTAGTGGCTTGCTCTGTAAAGTCTGCATTAAAGGTACTGCCTCTTGTAGTAGTATTAGCTTTCTTTAAGGGTGTTCTAAGTCCTTCTTGTAGCTCCTTTACTACTTTGCGGTATTTGGAAGATCTCGACTTCTAAGGGTTATTTAACTCGGTAGTGTACTTTATATAGTAGGCGTCGCTAAAAGGTTAAATAACTTCTGCCAAATTTTAAAGCTAGATACTATTGGATATTTAAGGGATTTTGTACTTCTCTTCTAGGGATATTGTGTGTTCCTATTAATCTAGCTATTGGTTTAATTTTGACAACTGTTTAAACCCCTTAAGGGCTTTTGTGTACTAGTATTGTACCTTCTTCCTAATGAATGATAAGGTAGGTTCTGTGTTCTCCTTTAGCCGAGATAGCCATTCTTTAATTATTAAGGAAGGGTTAAGTAGTAGCTTCTTCTAAATTGATACTATAGATATAATTTAGGTGCGGATCTATTAAAGATAATCTTCCTATTTTAGGAAATACTTTATGTCCTAGTTGTAGTATCGTCTGCTGTTCTTGTACGCTTTCTGTTGATTTGTTGAGAGCTGCGTATATAAGGTTGCATTCTTATTGAAATCTGTGACTTCTGGATAGGCTGGTTCTTGTAGTAGACCTTATTAAGGTGCTATACTATTTGGGTTAACGTGGGCCCAAATTTGCTGATCTATAAGGGCTTGGAGTTGCTATAGCCATTGCTCCCAGTCTTCTGACTTATTGAGGATAATCGTCATCGACAAGCTTGACGTTAGTGGAGTTATTTAACTAATAGGCAAAGGAGGGATTAAGATGGTATTTTGTTGTCAGGATCGTCCTATCATTAGGATCGTCCTTGTTGTCAGATTAAGGTGGAATCTTATGGAATCTCGTGGAATCTTGTTAAAGACTTATCTTGTAACAATTGAGGTAGGATTTCTGTTAGAGTCTGTGTCTTGACGATAAGGTGTCAGAGTCTGACGATAAGGTAGAATTTCTTTAAATAATTGAGTAATAGCTGAATAGCTTTTTAAGTCAGCGGACTGGGCTCATAACTGTTACGAAGTTCGTGTAGAGGGGTTCATTGATGAAATGGGTTAATTGATTAATGATCTTGACTTAATTGTTAATTAATGTCGATGTCTTGACCTAGGGCCCCTGGGGCTCTAAAGATATTTATAATGCACGTGCCCCGTGCACGTGACTCGTGCACGTGTCCCACGCCTTAGAGAATATAGATTATCTGACAGTAGTCCGTCTTCTATTTCCAAATTAGGGTTGCCTTTTGTAGCTTAGTTACGGAGGGCTTTTAGGGATTTAGCTATATGGTTCGCAATTAGGATGCGGTTAATTAGTCCTATTAGTTTATCTAGGATCTCTCCTTCTATAGGCGCCAGCTTATTCTATTTAGAGCTTAGTTTCTTAAGAATATATAGGTCGAGCTATTTAGGGCGGAGGAGGGTACGTGTCCGGTGCTAAGCCTTTAGCTTATTCTGTGGTTCTATATCCTGTTCTCTCTAGGTAAGAGTATTAGCTTTAGAATTTTGCCTATTAGGGCGGTATATAATTATAAAGAAGAATTAGGAGAGTATTTTAGCCTACCTAACCTATCTATTAGTAAGCTGCTTTATTGTTATAAAATACTTAAGGGCTTTATAATTAGTATAGACTTTAATCTAAGAGTCTGTGCTTTTAAGCTCTACACGCCACTAGGATAACGATTATATAATAGCCAGTATTTCCTTATTATATACCTTGTAGTTATACTTGGCTAGGGCTATTATCTTTAAGAAGAATGTAATAGGGTACTACTTGCTATCTGGGTGTAGCTGTAAGAGAATACCTACTACTACTCTGTCGGACGTATCCGTTTCTAGTATTAATTCCAAGTCTGGGTTATAGTAATGGAGAATTAGGGAGGAGATAAGTTGATTCTTTAACTGCTTAAAGGCTTCTATATAGCTATTGTTAAAAATAAAAGGCGTATTATTCTTAGTTAGTTATATAAGAGACTTAGCCACAACCCTATAATTATAGATAAACTAATAGTAAAAATTATAGAAGCTAAAAAAGGACTAAATACCTTTTATAGTATAAGGGGGTTTCCAGTTATATATCACCTCTACCTTTTTAGGGTTAACTTTAATTCCTTTTATACTAATAATAAACCTAAGATACTTTATTTATTTTACTCCAAATTTGCATTTCTTAATATTAACTTGTAGGCTTACATTCCGCAGTCTCTCTAGGACCTTTTTAACGTAAACTTAGTGCTTAAGTTTATTGTCTAAGTATATAAGAATGTCGTCTAGGTATACTATACAGAATTTATTAAGGTAGTTAAAAAGAACATTATTTATATACCGTTGGTACGTAGTTAGCCCATTTATTAGTCCAAAAGGAAGAACTTTATATTTATAAGAACCGTAGCAGGTATAGAATATTATTAGATCCTCTAATACAGGGTCCATTCTAATTTAGTAAAAAGTTTAGCAGATATTAAGCTTAGTAAAGATTTTGGCTTAGCTTAAACGCATAAGGGTCTTATTAATTAGGGGGAAAGGGTAATAATCTTTTTAAGTAATAGTGTTTAGTTTCTAATAGTTAATATAGAAGCGGAGGCCTTTATTAAGTTTCTTTATAAATAGAATAGGGGAAGTAAAAGGGGCCTAATTTAGCTTAATAAACCCCTTATAAAGGTTATTAATTAAGTACTACTTAGTTGCTTTTAGTTCCTCTATAGTTTACTAGTAAAGGGGGCTATAGCCTAAAGAGTTGTCGGCCTTTAGTTAAATCTTATAATCGTAGGTTTAGTAGGGGGGTAGTATATCTAAGGCTACTTTTAAGAACGTGTCTCTATGGTCTAAGAGGTATGTAGGGAGGAGGCGCTTAACTAGCTCTTTGTTAGTTTTCTCTACTAGCCCTTCTTCCTTCTTATTAATAATCTGGTTAATTTTATATAAGCTAGTTATAAAAACCTTATTATCCTTTTAATATATATTAAAGTAGAAACCTATAGCGCTAATTGCCGCGATATCTACTATAGGGAGATTATATAATAGTAGGGGTGTCTACGGCCTTAGGGGCCTTTAGCGTATTAGCGTTGTCTTTACTTCTTTTAGCTCTTATTACATCCTTTAAAGGTTATTCTCTATATCCTATTAGTATATCCTCTTCCCTATTAGCCAGATCTCCGTAATTTAAAAGTTGTCTATAATACTATTTGTTCTACTTCTATAAGTAGAGTCCTCCTTAACTATAGTCCTTTAGGGGAGTATTCTTATTGGTATGGGGTTCTTACTGGCCTTATAGCGGGTATCTTCTTAAGCAAAGGCTAGGTCGCGGTCCCTAATATCCCACCAGTAGATAGGGTCAGCCTTTACGGCTAATATCTTATAGTTAGTATAGATTTCTCTAATAAAGAAGGGTAACTTTGGTCTATTCTCCGGCTAGATAAACTATCTTTATTAAATATTTAGCTAAATATTAAAATAGGACATCTATTTTCGGCTAAGGATTATATTATAGGACCCTAGGTCTAGGATATAGAAGGGGATACTAAACTAGCGTTATCCATTAATGGCAATATATAGCTTTAAGATATGGGTAACTGGCTTACCGGCTTGGCTATTATAGCCTTTTACTTAAATAGGCTTCTCTAGTTGGGTAGCATTTATATTTAAGAACTTAGCAACGTTATTTATATAAGCAGTGTTTATAAAGGCAAAGCTATTTACTCCAGTATTAATAAGGGCAGTTGTATTAACTCTATATCCATTTTAAGATATTATATATAGGACTGTAAAGTGTTTCCTACCTATTAGCTAACTTAGATTAATCTCTTTAAGATTAATAGAATACCCTAGGGGGGAGTCTTTCCCTAAGGTTCTTCTTTTCCTAACTTATTAGACATTTCTTCTTTCTTTATTTCCTTAATATTACTTATATCCTTTAGCTCTAGGTAGGACGTGGTAAAGTAACCATTATTTCCGCAATTAAAACACGTAACTGTAGCAGGGTTAATTGGGGTATTATAATAAGCATTAGCTAAAGGAATAGTATATAGCGATTTGGACAAGGCTCGCAAGTAGGTAGTTATAGCCGCTTTTGATATAAGGGCTGTTGTAGTTTATCTTCTAATGCTAGCTCCCGTTGGTATAGCGGATAGGTTTTAGTCGCTATGGGACTTCTTTAGTTAGTTAGAACAAGTATTAATTTATTTTAGTTCTAAATTTAGTAACAAATATTAGGCTGCAAATTTTTGGTAGGTTAGTAGGTCGTCTAAGACTACTACAATCTTTTCCTATAGTTAGACCATTAGTTTGTTATATAGGTCCAAACGGTAGTTCTTAGGGGGAACCTAGCCTTCGCCTGCTAGGTGTAAAAATTGGGTTTAAAACTCGGCAAAGGATTAGTTTAATTTTATTATTAGGCGGTTATAGTTGTAATAGGCATTCCGTATTTTATTTGGATTAATATAAATAGCAGCCAGATACTATATTATCTTATTAACAGATATAAATTAAACAGGTAACTCGTCCTTAAACTTAGCCTAGAGGTATTACTAGGCATCCCTAATAGTTTGACCAAAGAGATAGAGTATTTTAGCTTTTTTAGAGGGGAAATAGTTATAGTTAATACGGATCTTTCCTTATATTTAGATCCTCTAATTCTTAAAGGTCAGGTTTATGCTGTTTAATAATAGTAGGGGGTTAGGGAGCTTAACGGACTTTAATTGCTTTGTTATTGTATCCGTACTCTCTAGTATATTATATTTAGTTAAGCGAATAGGTTAACTAAGGCTTTGTAAAGGGGAGGCTGGGCTATTATATAGGGCAGTTGTGACGGCGCTGGGGCGCGTCACCTAGTCAGGGGTTCGCTTAGGGCTTGGCTTGTGTATTTAGACGTGGCCTCACCACCTTCTCTTGCTCCTTACCTTGATATCTTCGTAATACAGCATTCGTTCGCTTCACCTTGGAAGCATTTGTTCAAGTCTTTGTCAAGACATTTGTTCAATGGTTCGAGCCGTTACAGCAGTAAGGCTTTCTAGGATCTCCTTTAGAGTCTCTTATATGCTTTAGGCTTAAAGACAATTAACCTTCTAATTAGCTGTAAGGGCACAAATCTACTTATGCATATTTATAACGTCGTCATTGTCTTTAATTTCTAATCCTAACTAGATCTTATATTCCTCTTAGGTAGAGGTAGGTTTTTTAGATAAGCTTGCTTTAGGTACCATTGTTGGCTTCCTAAGGTTTGTCGGAATTATATAATTCGGTTTTAATTTTAGGGTTCTTTTGGGGGCGCAGGTTAAGTATAGTCTGGCCTATAAAGTGGGATATTATTAGGGCCTTCTTAGGCGTAGTAGTGTAGGTTTTTTTAGTGTCTAAGTATAACGCGTTAACGCGTTATTGCAGACAAAGGTCTTCTTTTAGGGTGGGATATTATTAAGGCCTTCCTAGGCAATATAGGGAGAGCTTAGTATAATGTAACGGGCTTATATAATTGCTTCTAAACTAAAGCTTGTAGATTACTACTATACAAGAATACTAAGCTAAGGAGAAGAAGAAGACTAGTAGAGACTAGCAAGATATAAAAGGTCGTTAAGGCGCTAGTAGTAATCGAGCCAATAGCAACTTGGCAGAATATGGCAGGATTTGGCAGATTGCCTAAAAAACGGCAAATTGCCTAGGAAACGGCAAAGTAGCAGGTGACGTGCTCTAGCACCGTCACACCTATACACCTAGCCTATTAGCAAGTCTACTATAGTATTTCCTATAAGGCTTTATTATATTTATTAGGAAGGATATTTCTAGGTATATAATAGTTAGAAACCTAAGGAGTACCTTTGGCTGGGATATAATATAGTAATTAAAACTTTCCTAAAGACTATAAATTAGGATTTAGTAATGGTTCTAGATATACTATAAATAAGATAATAGAAAAGACTCTATAAATTAAAACTATAAGGTTAAGCATAGGTATTAAAAATAGAAACGTTTTGCTATTATAATAGAGATCCTAACATTCTATAAGAGAAAGCTATAGGGATCTATATAAGAACCACTAGGGATACTATCTAAAGAAGACGCTATTTAAGAATAACTAATAGTACTAAAAGAAAAGGCTTTAGGGATTTAGAAGGATTTCCTAGGAATAAAAGGAGAGTATAGTCTGGCACTAGAGATATATAGTAGAGTTAATAATATAAAGAGGACCAAAAAGATAAAGAGTAAAGATTTAGAAATTTTAAGAAATTACAAAGTACCTATAAGAGTACTACCCGCTTATTATACATGGGGATTATAGTAGTATACTACTTTTATATAGACTGTTACCGAAACTAAAAATAAAGGTATCCCTAAAGTATAAAGTCAATTTCCAGTACTAGGGCATTCTAAAGGTATTAGAGAGGTATTATATAAAGCTATTTTATAAAAAGAAAGAAAGAATAAGATAATAACTTAAATACTAAAAGTAGTAATAGGAGCCTTCTTCTCTATCTTAACGTTATTATTAGTAGTATTATTAGCACTCTTATTCCTAGAAGTATTAGTGTTCTTACTAATATTCTTTTTAAAGCGGTGGGAACTATATGGACTATTATAGGCGGAAGACTAGCGGGGAGAACGTTTATCTTTATTACTATTTTTAGTATTATTCCTAGGTTTTAAATTGGCATCTAGGCAGGGATTAGAAGGCTATTAGCTAAAGAGTTAATATAATTCCTAAATGTGTTACTAAGGAGACTTACCTAGCTAAAAAGGCCTATATAAAAGTGTAAATATTATTATTTATAAGAGCAAGCTACTTATAAATATACTTCTAGATACTATATATCCGAGATTTTTATATCTCTATAGTAGTAGAAACCATTATTAAATTAAAAGGGCTACAAGTAATAGAAAATACCTTTTATCCCCGTTTTTTACTATTCTAATATAAATGGAAATCCCTAATAGCGCGCTAAAGCCGGCGAGCTTTATATACGTAAATAGTAGAAATCTAATATAATTAGTAAAATTTAGAATAGAATGGAATAGAAAATACTAGAATATAGGTTTTCCTCTAGCTGCGATAGTAGGAATACTTAGATTTGTTTTTACTAGAGTATAGTATCTTATAGGCATGGGCTAGGTCTAGTGTAAGTGTAAGGGATCTTTTGGCGGCTACCAAGGCTAGCCTTCGGCTAGCCCTTGGCACTTCCTTATAAGCTCCCTTAAGCTTACAGCCCTTCCCTCCTTATCGGTTCGTCTTTATACAAGGTATTGCCATACCTACTCTTTACCATATCGTCCTCTTCTATCGACTCTCCTTATAACTCATGCTCGGCTTACCTGCTCCCTACCATACACCTAGGCAATAGCCTTATAGTAAGCGCGTAAACGCAATAACGGTAGCACTTTAAAGATACTACTATAGGAGTAATAGAAGTGGTCTAGGGTGCTATTAAAAGAAAAATAACACCGCTACTAATTTAGGGACGCGCAGTATAACTATAAGCTATTATAAGAGAATGCTATAAGAAGTTAGTATTATTAAAAGGGATAATATAGGGATTCTATTACTTATAGGCGTGTTATAAAAAGAGAACAGAGTAGTAGTAAAAGAATAGCTGGAGATATAGAAGTTACAAAGCGAGACGAATAGTATTATTAATGGAAGGACGTATAGGAGACGACAATTTATAAATAGAAAGAAATTAAAATAAAAACGTTATTATTAAAACCCATTTTAGGTAAATAGAGATAATAGTTGGTTAATATATTATACCAAACAACCTCTAAATTAGCTTATAATAAACTCTTATAGTAAAAAAGGTAAATTATAAGGTAACAGGCTCCGCACTACCTAGCCACAGCACAAACCCCAAAAGGTAAGCGAGTGACTAGTAAGATACCAGTCACGGCTGTGCGGAACAATACATATAGGCGAGGTGACTTCGTTACCTGATATAAATCCTATCTAATTATTATTATTATTATTAAAGTTCTATTATAAAGGTATTATAAAAAGCTATAATAGAAGAAGAGCGGGGAAATAAAAGATAAAGTAAGGTTTTACGCTAGTAAAGAGCTAGCAATAAGCCGTATTATAGAGTACCTTTTCACTAAGTACTTCCTTAGTGGTTTTAGTTGGAACTCTGTAAGAGTTTATTAAGAGGTAAAGTCTTAAAGAACTAAGACCCTTAAAGGGGAGGTAATTATAATAGGCGCTGCTAAAAGGTATATATTAGATAAAACAGATAAAAGTTTTACTAATATCTTAAAAGGATTATAAAGGGAGCTAGTTCTCCTCTAGAGAAGAACTAGCGATTAGTCTCTAAATAGAAGAGGTTAAAAAGCATTTGTCCTTTAATACGTAAAGCTCGTTCTACCTTTAACCTACCTTCGACTTACCTTCGACTTACCTATAACTCTTATTCTACACTATCGATTAGATAATTATACGTTCTGGTTAAACTGGCCTCTTATAGTAAGCTAATAGCGATCTAACGGCAATCTAGCGGCAATTTATAGCATTTTGCTATATTCTACTAAGTCTACTAAATCCTACTAAGTTCTGCTAGGACGACTATCCAAATCCTATTTTACTTTATATATATATTAACTAAGCAACTAAGGTAAGAGTACATATATTAGATCCCGCCGCGCTTGCGACAAGTTCGCAAGCACTTTATATCTTTTAGGCCGTATGGCGACGTAAGGGCGGGACACGTTACAACTAAGCAAATAATATATATTCTTTCTTCCCGTTTTCTTACCTTCTTTCCCTATATAACGTCTTGACTTTATTATATAGTTTATATATATAGCTTAATAATATCTGCTTTGCTATATATTATTATTGCTTATACTTACTCCGTAACCAGTGTGGCCAACAGTTAGCGTCACTGGCAGCGTCGCTGGCAGCTCGCTGCTGATGTAAGCAGTCAGTCAGCGTACATTTATGCAGCGCGCTGACAGCTCGCTGCTTAAGTGGTAAGGAAGGATCAATTTGGTGGTGTTTTAAAGCTTTTTAAGGATCTTTGAATCTTCGGCTAAAATCCGGGCGGGAAACCCCTGGGATATTCATACTAAATTGTATAGTTTTCTCCAAATTCCCCATCGCGTCTACACACGCGTTTTGTCCACTAAATGTCAACCTTTATTACCACCGGAAAATGCAACGGACTTTACATTTTACCCATAGTAGAGCTTCTTCCTCTACTCCTTCCTTATCTAATTCTTAATCTACGCGTCTATTAAGCTCTTTAGCAGGTTATAGACCTTGCGGATCTACTGCTTCTACTCCCCTTGCAATTAAAGACATATCCAAACCAAATAAGTAGAATAACTCTATATCGCGAGAGCCTCCACCAGCTGGCTAGAACTATAGCTGTATATTCCTAATTAACTAGAAGAATCTTTTCCTAGGTAAGTATAGCATGCTTACTGGTTATTATAGATACTAAGTTATTAATAAGCGGTTAATTTTAAAGACAGCCTTTATATCACCTATATAGAAGCATAAAGCAGATCTATTTTGGGACGGACTAGAGGGAAGAAAGAGACTCTAGCTATGTAAGATTTACCATCTAGCTTAAAAACTAGCTGCATTACTTACAATTAACGGTACGGATTATATTATTAGCCATTTAAAATTAAAGTATAGTATCGTATTAAACCTAAAAAGTTATAGTAGTACTCTACGTTAATTAGCCGCCCTAGGCCTAATTAATCTAGCTGCTTAAGCCTCTCCTATACCTGGCGGCAGTAAACGGCAGCCGTTCTAGGCAGCTAGCTATATACAAGCCTATATTAATTAGACAATCCTACAGGATATTATATTTCGGCAAGCTATAAGTACTTATACTTGCGCGTTGCTAATATTTAACCGTTCTTATATACAGGAATATCTAGTAAGCTTGTATACGTTACTAAGCAGCTAGATAAAATCTGCCTTTAAACGCCGGAGCCTTAATATTAAAGACCTTCTTATTGTCTTATAAAGCAAAATCTACCTTAGCTGCGATATCTGGACGTTAACAAATGGAATGTCGCTACTTGGTGTAGTAGCTTACTTAATTAATAAAGATGGTAAGCTTTAATTAATTCTTATAGGACTCTTATGGATACAAGGCTTGTATACCGCTAAAAATATAGTAATAGCTTTGGCAGCAGTTATTTGGAAGTATTAATTTAAATATAAGCTTGGCTGCTTAATAGCTAATAACACTACTAATAATAATAAACTCTATAAGCACCTTTCTAAAAACCTCTTTATACCAAAAAAGGAATGTCTCCGGTGTATTGGCTATATTTTAAACCTTACTGTTAAGGCCTTAATATATAGTAAAGGCGTTAGCAAGCTTAAACGCTTTGCTAGGTCCTTATATAAACTTAGCAGAGCCTTAAGAATAAAAACAATTCCTTTATTAAATCTGGCGTTAATATAGCTTTGCAGAAGCTTAATAAGCATTTTAATAAAATAAAGCTTAAGAGCCCGTACTACTTTATTACAGTTATCCTCTATCCCTCTCTTAAACACGCCTACTTTCATAATAAGTAGAAACGATGGCTATAGTAGTAGAAGCACGCTAAGCGGTGCATAGAAACAGTATTTAATGACTATATTAATAAGTAAGTAGATAAGGAAGATAAGGAGGTAATTAAGTTATAATATAGGAAGGTCCCTTACACATCTGGCAATAATTTAGGTAATAAATATTTGCAGTCTCTACTAGTTGATAAAGACCTTACTTCTTTACGCTTGTAAAAGCGAATTAAGCTTACTACTAAGCTTAATTGCTACTATAATGTAGGCCTTAAATTTATTAAGATCCGTAGTAAAAACGGCAGTAAGGTAAACGATGTTATTCCAGATCCTCTTAATTATAACTAGCTAAGTACTCTATCCAATCCTCGCTAAGATCGCTCTAGATCTATTTTCTATACTAGTAATAAGCTCTACTTATAAATAAGCTTTTAGTTAAACTAAGAAGATCGTTACTAATAAGCGTAATAAGCTTGCAGCCGACATGATTAAAGCAGATTAATGTTAGAAGTGGTGGCTTTTAAAGGCCTTCTACTAAGCAGCTTAATTAACTATATTGGCTCTAACGGCGCCTTAACTACACCTTAGCTAACGAATTTAAATACTAACCTAACTGGCTATAAGCTAAATATAGTGGTAGAAACACCAGCTGAGATAGGTAAGTTCACTAAAGCTTATTTTTTAATAAAATCTAACTTTAAAATAGAGCCCGCTTAACCACCTAACCTAAATCCTTACCACTAACGTCACTACCAAATACCTACTTTAAAGCCTCCGCGGCGTGCTGATCAAATCTAATAATATTTGGATACTAGTTAGAGTTAATTAGGGTAGATCTAAGATCGGACAACGTTAATATTTATATATACAGAGGTGCTGCCAAAAATCTAGAATATGACTCTATAACTCTATTAGATCTATATAATTTACCTAATTAGAATAAGCGCGCTGTCAGCTTTGCAGTCAGCGTACATATATTTCCAGCAAGCGTCTAGTGAGCGGCTTAATTGGCTACAGTTAGTCAGCGAAAGGCGTCATCGCTCGCTGAACGCTGCCTGTTAGCCACACTGTCCATAACACGCATTAATATCCTTTTATTAAAATCTATTTTTTTAATATAACTAAAAGTTTATTATATATAGCTAGCGCTTCTACTATTTCTCCTATATTATTCCTATTTCCTTAGTAATAGAAAATAAGATTATACGCTATTTATAGATATTAGGGGGGTTATAAAGGAGTAGATAGGCAGTAGTTGATAGAGAAAGGTTCTTTAAGTTTAGTAAGTATATAGACGGGGGGCATGTCGATTAAGCCGGAACCACTAAGGATTTAATCGATATAGTCATTTAGTAGAGGACTTTGGCTTTAAAATTAATGGCGGCGACGAGATAGTTTGGAGCCGTAGAAGGGGCGTGATCCCCGGTATTTACTATGGAATAGCCCATAGTAAACACCGGGGATCGGTCCTTAATAACCACCGACGAAGGCCCGCGCGCGGCGTCTGGGCTTTCTGCAGAATAGAAGCACCCGGCATCGTACCCGGATCCCCGATTGGAATATAGTTTTAGTGATGCAATGAAGGATCCATGGATGGACGATCGGCAGATGGAAAGAGTACCATGCTAACAGTTAGGTGGGTACGCATAGCGCCATCTGCATTCCCCTTTCCAAAGTCTGGATTGGTGTCACGTCAAAGATATGAGACAATATCCGTGGGGACGAGACAAAAAGTCCGCAGTCTCCACTCATTGTCGACGTTTAGACAGCTGTTGTGAACTTATTGACATCTAGCCACGAGTCTCCCTATATCTAATAGGGACTTTTCGCAAGAGAATATAACTCAATATTGACACTATCTTAGCGTGCATAGCCACAGACTACTCCTGATTAAGAAGTCACCTCCGAGAATCGTCAACCGCAGGTTTGACTAAGCACGATATTTTAACGTCCTACCCTTTTTTAACACGATGGTATATAAAGTTGTATTTCTTTTTTACCTATATGTTCTATTTAAAATATTAATATTATAGAAGTATAGACCCTGTTTATGAGAATCTAATGGTATAAAATTTTGAATGTACAGTCAAAACTCTTTAGTACGATATTTGATTATACTGATATACTCTATATTACGATCTACACCCCTTAACCAAAGTTTTTTTGGTGTAATATTACAATATACTGACTATTTACAATATCGTTAAGTTTCCCTTACCAACATCGTTATAACCAGTAGAGATTTTGTACGGGATGGGCCCTACTTAGCCCGTGAGGTAGATGCCCTACACCCTTTTAGGATGCCCGGCCACATACCAGCCTCCTTTTTCCTGCCTATTAACCTAACACGTGACTCTATGTATAACAATACCATTGGTATTACGATACGGTCGGCCGTACGACCCGCATCGTTATAAAGGGTTTTGACTGTATAGTTATTAAGATATAAAGAATTATAAGTTCTACTAGTCGCATTTTATTTATTCGGGATCAAAGTTTGTGCGTTATCTGTCCCTTTCTCCTACCAGCCTTCTAAGGCCGTAGATCTACCTCTGCTGTATGCATCGCCCATACATACCCTATAGAATCTCTCATTTTGATGGGGGTGCATATTGCTGGGCGCCAAGCGTTGACTATTGGTTCCCGGCCATGCTCGGTCACCCTTCGCCCCGTCCACGTTGCATCGTTTCGAAATATACATCCCGCCGATAGAGTGACCAATTGCCCCCTCAAAGAAATGGCCTTAGGTGGCCCATGAGGAACCGCAAGATTGGCCGTTACAATGTTTCCGTAAGTGGTCTGTCATTTTATCCAAAAGGAGTGAAGCACGGCGGTAAGTAGGCGACCGAAGCGTCTAAAGACGCCAAAAGACGCAGGAGACGAGATAAGAACCGCACTAGGCGCGGTAGCCGAACTAGCGCCTTTGGCAATCTAGTGTATTGATGAACTTGTGTTGGCTTAGCGCACTACCGTACCTCTATAAAACGTGCATGTGTTGTGTTCGTAACCGACCATATCGTTGAGTTGGATGGAACTGACAGCCTGCATTAGGAACAGCCTCATGCAAAGTATGAGAGGATGAAGGGGTTTCTGAGGCGGGGAGAGTTCCGATTGGCCTTGAACTATTGTCTTCGTGGGTGTTGGGAACGGCTCACGCACCAAGCCACGATCGACGACATCCAACGCAGGCCTAGTCCTATATTAAGGAACGAACTTTCTAGCTTAGTACCAAAGAACTCATTTTATCGAATCTAAGTTACAACATTTCTAGGTGGCTTAACTTTGGGATGCCCCAAAGTCCTGGTTAGGGGTGTGAAAAGGCAAGACAGCCTTGATCGAGATTCTCATCAAATAACAACGGTCAATAATAGTAACTTCCCAGAAAGAGTAATCCAAAATATGAAACGCCACCGAAGCCCTACGCAAGCCAAAAAAAAAAAGTCGTCATTCACTTACTGACGAGGTCAAGAAACCCCGACATACCCTTGCAGCGTTCCCGTTAGTGGAACCTATTTAACCAAATCCCTTGGGCTGGACTAAAGTGCTAGATTTCGAAGGTCATTGATGATTGCTTGATCAGGGATCTGGGGAAAGAAATTTTCGCATTGAAGTTGTGATAACGTCAGGGACCACCAGCCTCAGATCTTGGCAGTAGTTCATTGCAATTTACTCAAGTGATTGAGTAAGATTCTCAAGTCTCCTTGTAAAATTCAGGGCTTCGGAAGTTATGACACTAACAAACCACCACATTACCTTCTAGATTCGGTTTTCGCGGGGGAAATACATACGATGGCACTCGAAAGGCTAGATGAAGCATCACGCTGTCAAGGTTAGCGCCACATGCAAGGGATTCGTGGGGGTCCATGCATGTAACATCCGGTGTGCAGGGATTTTGTGACAGATGGCCAAGCATCCAGCAAGAATGGAGGCATTAGAGACAGCGGTTGCTGTGGGTCAATCACTACCGGCTGCGTGAGGTTTCTTCCTTCTGTATACTTTATTTAGAGAATTTGAGACTGCTAGGCTAGAAAGGTGTGGTTTAGAAGGATCTTTCGTAGAATGTAAGAAAGCAGAATGAGCGTCGGACACAGGACTGAGACATCCGACGCAGGAGAAACCGCACAATCCACTTGCTAAGATACACAGACCATGTTAGTTATAAAATCATCGAGTTCGTAGTAAGAGGGTGGAAATGGAGGCACATGGCAGATTCAAAACCGAATGTCGATAATAAATAGTTTTCTATCCCAGGACTTCCTTGCTGCCATCTCAGCGCTCTAGAGTACAAGAACCATAGCTATTGTACAGACCTGTACAGAAGCAACATCCCGCTACAAGGCGAAATGCCACGTTAATGGCGCGAACAAAATTCTATCCATTCTTGAAAGCTGGATATCGGAGTGAAGAACCTGAGCAATGGACCCCTTGAATGAAAATTTAACTGGAACAAAACAGAAATATTCTACGCCAAAGCGAGCCGTGTCTTCGTCTCGGCTTTTACCTAGCGTCGTGCGGATTCGTCATTGGAAAGCTGAAGAAATAGCCATGCATCCCGTCATACACAAGCCTAGAACGTAAGATGGCCAGCGATACCCCATGGAGAACTCGAGTTCGTAAATGCGGCAAATATACAGAATAGACAGTTTGTGTGAACAAGACTCTTGATATGGTTCTAGTACATGACTTCAGTCTCAGCAAAAGACGATGGTCCCATCCGCATTGGCGTGTCCAGTTGACAATCTCCGAGTGGCGAAGCAGGCGTCATTGGCTCGTCCCCGGAGTCGGAGCCACTACCGTAGAACAGTGCCTCATTCGTTGAATAGGGAAGAAGAAATGGCATATCGACGCATATGGATCGCTGCGGGGAGCCCGGATAAGAATGCCGGGTGAGAAGATCAAGACGAGGCCCAAATGATGGCGGCAGTGCTTCGTGCTTGATAGAATTGCTAAATTCCATTTCCGGGTGAAAAAAGTATGGCGGTGCAAGGTAGTTCATGGCCGGATCAGAGGGTGCGAAGTTGTCGTTGTCAAAAATGCCATGGTGCGGCGGTCCTGATCTCATGACAAATGACCCCGCCTTATGTATAGGTACACTACGCGAGTCCCTAAGCCTCTCGGAGCGTCTCAAACGCGCAGCTTTTCTTGCAGCTTGACCACCCTTGGCACCTGAGGCCTGTCGTTGGGGTGCTGGATTTTGTAATCTACAGCCTCGCTTGTTGGGTATTTTGCTCCGATACCTCGTCGTCGACTTCACGCCTTCACGAATGGCACTCTCTGTAAGGCGCCACATAAAACCCTTTTTGGCTTCTTCTCCAGCAGGCTGGTCAACTTTTTCGAAAGCCTATCTGCGTTAGCAATATGTGAGTGAATGAACGTGGAGCATCATACCCCATTCATGGATAGATTATGGCGAATGCTGTTCTGCCACCCCTTCGTCTCTTTATCGGTTGCCTTGTCGGTGTTTCTTCGAAACCAATTGTAGATGTCCCGTAAAACCATGGTATGGCCAGGCGCCTCCATCAGGGCGCGGTATACGAGCTGAGCATAAGGCTGCTCTTTGTCGACATTGCTTTCCTCAGGAGCACACAATCCTTTGCAAGCCTCGTTTGATAAAGAATGGAGATCTTGTACAGCTGTAGTATTTGTCACACGGTTGTCCGGCTCATATTGAGATGTAGCGTACGTAGCGACGTCTATTGCTTCAGATTCAAGTTGTTGCTGACATTGCGGATTGTACTCGTCATCAAACTGTATAGCTTGGCGAGAATTGAGGTTGCTTGAGAGGTCTATCACGTCTTGAGGTCTCTGAGGTTCAAGAAGATATGCAGATGGTGGGTATGATTCCATAATGTTGTCTATGGAGCTGACAAAGTCAAGGTCAGAGTACGTGCGAGGACAGCTAGACTCGGTATTCACGGGCGAGTAGCCTAACTGATAACTGGAAATGTACGGCAACCCGTGGGTGGCGTAGTTGAAAAGAGGGCTCGGTTCAGGTCTGTAGGGTTGAGAATTTTGAGAATTGGGATTTCCTTGCGGAAGGTGAGAATGAGGAATCTCACAACTCGGCGTCCACGGCAGCGCAGTTTCATCTACGGCCATAAGAGAAGGTTGATAGCAAGATTCGTTGGAATCTGCTGAGGCGGCAGGTGTGGTCGCCATAAAGTGTGTTATAGTAGTTCTTGGAGAAGAGGAAGTGGGCATTGGAGCATAAAGTGGACGCCGGGGAGAAAATGGACTCTTTGGAGCAGCTGAGGCGCCAAAGCCAGTAGAGTGGTCCCTGGTACATGGCTGAAGGGGTGAGTCTGGCCGTGTCATGATAGCCGTGCTGTTTGTCTGATGGCGATGGGTAGATGCTATGCCAGCGCCTATGGTAACACGAAGCGAATAGTGAGACGGCAAGCGGAAGGATCAATAAGTCTTCCAGAAAGAGTGAAGCGACCTAGTGGGACATTTCTATTGAGCAGGGCGAAGCTAGACCGGGAGTCTCAACGGGCAGTCATCTGGCTTCGGTTGCCAGCGCATGAGCAGAAAGGACTCTTGCCGCAGGTGGACATGTAGAGAGCAAACAGAGTCAAGATATTACTGCCTACTGTGTTGAGGAGCAGCTTTAATGTAACAATCTGCTTGGGCTGCTGTACGCAACGGCTTCTGCATGCTCCACCATGCAAGCCCAGCGGTCGACCAATTGAAAAGCCAGCTAGAGGGGGATGACCAGTATCGTCACACGGTGCATCCAACGATTTTTGTGAGCGGTTGGCGTCCCAGATCCCGGACGGGAGCCTGCAGCAGCGCCGGATTTTTGCCTGGCAACGGCACATTCCTGCCTGCGAAAGCGCGCGACACGCCGCACTCTCGCCCTTCCGCTCGCCTTCTATTGTTTCTAGAAAGATGCGCCTCGTGTTACACGAGCCCCATACAAGCGCGACTTCCGCTACATTGTTGGTGACATCGTGGCGCAACATTTCCGCTAACCCAAATTATAGCAACAAAGAGCACGCCGATGCCCGTTACAAGCCTGTTTACCCACCGCAAGCACCGCCGCCTATTAGCCCGCTTCACACGTGCTGAACTGTCCCATTTGCGATCGACTGTAGCAGATCGTCCGTAAGGCAGAGTTGGGGATGCATCAGACCCCAAGCAAAAATGCGTGCACCCGAGCCCTCTACGCTAGCCTAGGTTCCCGATATCAAGCATCTATTGTAGTCCTATGCTATTGCTCTCAGCCAGGGTCAGAGACCTGGAACCGGTCGTCGGGGGCTTTGGTACCTTCAATTCCATCCTAGCGTCTTACGATTGCAATATAATCGGGCATTTCAGGCATTTAATAAGACGCACGGCATGCAGTCAAGTCTGAAATCTGTTGGATGACTTTAACATTGTCTTGATGCTATGAATTTCACCCTCCAAGTGACGAGAGTAGCGATGCGCTGTGTTTATCTAGCGGATATAAGCCAACGTTCAAACGTAGTAATGTATATAGGTTCGACAATAATACCCAAGTCCGATGTGCCTTTCTAAAATACCGTATTACTTAATACAAACGACTAGCTCAGGATGAGGACAATGACAGAATAGCCAATTTGAAGAGTGGAGCGTTGTGAAACCAGGCAGCAGAAATAATCCGCGCAACGAGCTTCATTTCCGGTAGTAAATCTGAAATTTGTCAGTTCCAATGCTCTTTAATTAAGAATTCGATAAATAGTGACTTACTTTCTTGAATTGGAAATGAAGTTGAAGAATACCCTGTAGGCAGTTAGCAAGGGTGCGCTTCCAAATCTTTGCGCCCCGAAGTGGTACAAAGACACGGTCGGAATTAATTGTAGCAAGGGCTAAGGGCTTACCTTGTCGAAGCTGCTTTTGAAGCCACGCTCTCTTTTGGCACTGTAATCCCATTCTTTGTCCACTATACGGAAAGCGACATCTTCATATGGTGGTCCAGCAACGAAGCGAATCAGGCACGTATCCTCCTCGCCAGCGGGCGCAAAAGATTGGCCTCGTTTCCTGCCATTCTCTCTTTCGATACGGTAGGTTGGCGCCTTGGCCTTGTCGATTAAATCTGGATAAAAAATGTTGAACTTGTAGCCCTGAACTACTTTCGGAGGTGGATTGTCGTGATCGTAATGTGTCTGGTTGTATTTATTCCATTCATAGCCCATCTGTACTCGGTTGAAATACCGAGGCTTTCTTGGCCGGTATTTGTTCGCCCACTGAGGTTTGCTAGCGGTAGAGATCTCTTCCTCACCGGCGAATATTTCCTCATTCTCACTTACACCTCTAGCAACTTCACGCTCGTATAGGGCGGTTGTAGCCTGGGAGAAATCATCATTGCGGGCCGGGGCAAACCTGGAAAGTCCCACAGCGCTCACTTCCGACGGCTTCGTCGATGTTTGGGAGGAAGACTTTTCAGAGACTCTCTGTCGTACTGGCACATAGCCCAGCTTGAGTACTTTTCTCCTTTCATCAACCTACATCGTAATCAGTACCGAGCACTGCATCGAGTTTACTGATTCTACTCACAATTTTCTCAAGGAACTCTTTCTCATCTAGCGATTCGAGATTTTTGTCTTCGGGCCGTAGTTTCAAAGACGGTTCAGGATCAAGTGCAGCATCATATGGTATGGCTGTAGTCGTAATTCGTTCTGAGGAAGTACCTTGTCCGTCTAGTGGACGCTCAATGTCACGAAGAATTTTCTGCAGCTTTTGGCAGACAGCAACCGCTTCTTCATGTTGCTGCTTGCGTAAATTTTGTAGCCGACTGCTGATAACTGTTTGGGAGACTCTTCGCATTTTTGCCTTAGCTTTCCAGACCATGAGACGTCTAAGAAGATGCTCCCAGTAATCTACATCCATAGGCTCGTTAGAATCTAGTTTTTTTCGAATTTGTTTCTCTAGGACCTCCAGCTCTTCGTAGGATTTTGGGCCAAGTAAACGGTCAACATCTGCGGAAACTGAACTGACGCCGCGTGCTTCGGGTGCACTGGTCTTGGAATTTTGGCGGCAATCTTTGCAGATAACTTTCATAGTCTGCAAAACATCAGTACAATCTCTACGAAATGCTGGGTTTATAGTATACATTCCAAAAGTCTTGATTACTGCCATTTGTTTCGAGAGTAAGATATATATCAATATCTTTCTCTAAGTCCTCCAATTGGCCATCATTTAATCCCTCAAACACGCCCTCGGGATCCACAATATCCAGCTCCGAGTCGTCGACTTCCTCATCCAAAAGGTTCTTCGTAGGATCGATGACCCTAAGAGTGACCGCTAGCCAGTCGATGGGCCTACCTCTACCTCCCCTTACCCTTATTGCTGCCTTCTTCTTTGCCTGTTGTAGTACGAAGCGGTCTTCATCTGCAACCCAGGCTGCTTCCTGAGTGTCGGCCGAACGTTTGCTGGGAATAGTGGGCGGTAGCGCTGGTTTTGGCGGAGCTCGAACCGGGATACTGCGCCATGGTGGAGGGTTTCGAGTGTCCATTGCGACTTTGGTTTTTTAATACCGAATAGGTCAAGTAGAAGTCCTAGAGTGCTAACTTGCGAGTCAAGAGATGGTGGAAACGAGGGGACTATTCTTCAGTTGTTACACACGACTTTCTTGCAAGGCGGTGCGTGAAATAATTCGCGGTTCTCCTCGCGCGTTGAGCTTTACCTTACCCTCAGCAAGCGTAGACCGTAGAATCAATTGATTAGCGGATAAATGTATATCCGCGAGCGGATATCGCTAACCTTTTTGGTTAAAAGGTTAATTCTAGGGTGATGCTATTCGGACACCCCCTAATTGCCAGGTGGACACCCCCCCCCCAAATCAGGTTTGGTGCCTGCCTCAATAGGTTAGAATATCACGTGCGTTTGACTTATTTGCATCTGCATCGCGAAAATCAAAGTGCGCGCCCTGTCCAAATCAACACCGTATTACATCCAAGAGCCTGCAATTATAGAGCGTTGCCGCAGTTAGCTAATTGGCTCTACAACTAGCTCTACAATTGCCAATCGCGTCGATGGATTTACTTGTAGAGAGCCCTCAGCATTTGAGCGAAATACTGGCTGGAGTCCTACCGCATGCGCTGGCGCGGCGCGGGCGTGGGCGCGGAGGCAGCTTACAGATATTAAGCAGAGGTGGCAGCACCTAAATTAGTTCGCGCGATGCTTTACAAAGCACTGCGCAATCTAATTAATCGGTCCAGATTTGGACTTTACTACTTATACCATAACTGAAATTAAGACTTAATCGTGGTGTTGCAGTCATGGCGCGCACTTTGATTTTCGTGATGCGGGCGCAAACAAGTCAAACGCACGTGATATTCTAACCTATTGAGGTAGGCGCTGAACCAAATTCGGGGGGGGGCGTCTACCTAGCAATTGGGGGGTGTCCACCTAGCAATTGGGGGGTGTCCAAATAGCATCACCCTAATTCTATGGTCTAGGGACTTTCGTAGGTTTTATTAAACGCGTCGTCTAAATTTATATATATAGAGTAGTTTCCTTTTTTAATAAAATTAATCCATACCCCTATAATAGCTCTTATCTTAAAAATACCGTTAAATTAATCTATGGAGCTAGCTCTATAATCAATTAACTTTTAGGCCTTATATATCTACCCGTTGCGACGCTATAGCTAAGTCTACTATCTTCAATAATGAGATTTTTTTAATAAAAATAATTTTTTAAGTTTAGGTAGACAGTCGTGGGCTAATTTAGACCCGATGTTTATAAAATATCGAGTTGTCTCTCTAATCGATGAACTTATGAAAGTGTTTCTAATCACCGCTATAGAGAGATTCATTGGTTTATATAGGTAAAATCGTAAAAAGCGTTACGCTGCTTAACAAATGTTGGAAAACAGCGGTGGTACACCACGAATGTGGTTAGCTTGCGGGCCGATTGAAAATCCGCCCACGATCAGGGAACGTTCAGCTACCGCGTCTGCCTACCTTTATCTGATGTCAATCAGCGATGGAGAAGTCAGAGTGGATGCCACTTGAGCTATCTAATTCTACTAAGAATACTCCTAAGCTGCTAGTCAAGGCTTCATTCAGCTCAAAAAGTTATCAAATATTTGTCACCGATCTTAGTCGCATTTGGTCTGAAGAGTTGGAAAATCGAGATATCATTAGACGAGCAATCAAGGACGACACGGCCATTGATCCATACCAAAATGCTTCACAGCTCCCAATTCTTCTCGATAAGGTTGCCTCATCTCTGAAAGGTATTCGAGGCACAAAACGCCGAATTGTTGAGACCCAGACAGATGCTCTCCTTTTACAAACTACGACTCCGCTTCCCCCGCCTCTCGAAGCGTTGCATTGGAATATTCATTTAAAGCTCTTAACCTCGGACGTCTTGAAAAAGGAGTTTGTTTTACCCCTTCTCGCATCTTCGTTTATACAGAATCAGCAGATTGCGGATCTCATCTCTCATCTAAAGGACAAAGACAACGTGATTTCCAAACTTCTTGATCAATTGGAATCGAATAATGTTGACCTTTCCACGGTGTTCCCAAGCGTTAGTGGTGTAAAACCCGCAAAAAAGGCAACGCTGAGGCAACAAGCTGCTCGCTACGTCAGTGGCCTTGGTGCTTTCGATGAGGGGCAATGGCGAGTAAGCCCAAAAAAACCCGAAACGAGAAGTGTGCCTATATTTGGAGACCTGATGAGTGGTGTACTTTCAAATTCTAACATGTCAGTGCTAGAAACTTTGAATGTAGAGGGAACTAGCAGCAGCTGGTGGACGAGCCTGGAGGATCCTTCGGATGAAGTTAGTAGTGCTGAATCGGGACCTGCTATTTTAAACACAGAGATAAGTACGCCTAGAAGCATTGACGATGAAGATGGAGATTTCCAGGTTAGTAGAATTCAAACTTAGCTTTTGCCCAAATGAAGACTAATGTCCTACCACCAGAGGCAAGCCACTCCTTCCCATCTTAAGGATTCTAGGTCTCCAATCTCTACCAAGCACTCAGAATCAGCGAAATTAGTAGCGCATAAAAAACAATCCTTGATGGACGACGATGAGACTACCGAAGACGATGATTTGGATATTCCACCACCGAAATTGACGAAGGAAATAGCGAGAGCTGAGCAGTCACCAAAGGATTATCTTGACTTACCGGAAATGCAGCAGAAAGAAAAACCACCCTCAACAGGAAATTTGAAGCCAAAGAGGTTGGGTGTGATAGGTGGATCAGAGGCGAAAAGACCCACAAACTCACATAATGGCCCAATGCAACCACCACCTTATCCATCTGTAAATGAAGGCATAACGGGCGAGGAGACTGCTAATGAGAAGTCGGCATCCCCTTCACTTATGCCAGAGATCTCAACCACCTCTTCGGACACCCCTCAGGCAACACGAAAAACAAAATTGGGGATAATTGGAGGAAAGAAAAAGAATGTGCCTGAGGCGAAGACCGATACTTCTAACATATCTATGCCAACGGGTGCACATGTTGACGGTATGACTATGGGATCACCCCGAGCTATATCCGAAGGCAGTACCCCCGTTCAAGAGCAGGCACCAGTCAAGGACGCCGGAGCTAATAGATGTGAACCGAGGGGAAGAGACTTAGTCGGATCAAAGAGAACTGCACCGCCCCTCCGGGAATCGTCACGAGAAAGAGCTGACCGGAAAAGAGAAGAGCTAAAACGTGAGCTTGAGGCAAAAGCGCAGGCACCAGCGAAGAAGAAACGTAGATTCTGATGTTCCCCGCTTGGGGCTCTAAGTGCCACACTAAAGCTTGGAGCTTTGAGAGCATGGCGAACCGTCAGCGCCGATTCACGGATATTCACCTGCGCTTAGTATTGGCGTGCTCCGTCCGAACATCTCCTACTATTTCTGGGCACTTCCGGCCGTTTGCCACGCTAAACATAAGATTGCTCTATTACCAAGACAATTCAATTGTTCTAATGCAAACTTAGTCGCAATAACCTCTTCACCGCCCAGAGCGTGACTGAAAATGGCGGGGACATCAAATGTTTCGCAGATCTGATGTTGAAGAATCTGAACTACGTTTAAGATAGCAGGTCAAAACGAAATTTAATACTGTTAGAAATTTTCCTACTTTTACGTAGTAATGTGATTCAACGTAGATGAATTGTTGATCAGGTTTTAAACTCCTCTCACTTTAGAGATGTCATCAGTGAAGTATTGTCATGGCCAAATGTCCGGTAGATTCTGCAATAATCAGCCGAGATGTCAAACTCTCATGCGCTCTTTCATTCCAGCATTTATTTGAATGTGAACGCCTTCCCTAGGATTTACCTTCCGTACAGTTGACGTTTCCTAATCTCTGCTGGTGCTCACTCCTACCGCTGCGATCCCAAACATCCGCGTCGACCCTTCCACTTCGGACCCTCTCGGCAATTTATAACTTGCATCGCTATGTGCAAGTACAAATACGTCTATTATTCGGCCTGCAGACATCAGGAACTCGTTAGATTCGACTACTGCGAAGCGACCAAAAGGCTTATCTCTTTCACTTCCCGCCAGTTGCCCTCGCACTTCGGTCCCACCGACAACGCCGATAACGGTGCGTCGGTTGAACCGATCTCTGCAGAACAAGACTTCTCCGATATCTCCTCTCTCAGGCTTACTACCTCGCTCGACGATTACAGTCCTTTCACATTTCCAACCGGGCGCAGGCCACACGCGTACAAAGAGAAGAGTTTAGATTGGGTCAACTTGCAGTCAATCGCAATGAACACAACTTCGAAGACGGATTTCTCATTGAGCTGGAGGGCTAAACCGATATGCCAGGGCCCTGGCATAACGGCGGATCGGGACTTTAACGATACGCCTGAAAATTACGAAGCTACTCCCTCTGACCCAGAAACAAGATTATCGACCGGGGAACAGCGTGATGATAGAGCGAGTGATGCCCAAGAATTGAATAACTGTCTCTATTGATTTTGGAACGGATAGGTATCCTGATTTTACGACGGAACTGATACACAGTGACGGCAAAGTAAAGGAGATTGTCGCACGTTTCGAATCAAGTCTACAGGACTGTGGAGGATCAGCTGAAATGCTCTCAGAAGATGACGGCTTAATTACAGAGAAATCCAACGGCGGACAGACACGTGTTTCCAGCAACTCATCTCTACAGAATACCCGTCCTAAAGGAATCTATCAGAATGATGTAAAGAAGGACACAGACGCGGCTCCTCAGGACAGCAATCCTGACATGGCACTATCCAATGGCTTTCCACCACTAAAGAGTCCAACCCACGTTTCTGAGACACCAAAAGGTAATACAGATTGGCCGCCGGCTCCGGTTGATAGGGCTCGCAGGATTTCTTGGGCGCAAATAGCAGCGAGTATCTCCGAAGAAATTTTCGAGCACACGGAGTCCTCGCAATTGACCCCTTCAAGCCCCAAGTTTGAAGAATTACAGACAAATAATTCCTCTAATGACGAGAATTTTGCCTGTCATTCTGATAATGTTCCTTCTGTGGAGGGGTTAGTTGGGCATGTAGATGCTGAGAATTCGCCTCAATCAACAACTCTTTCTCCCGTCACGACGGAAAGCACCAACCTGAGAAGCCCAAGGAAACCATTGCTAGCTCATTGGTTTCCGAAGAGCAAGCAGTGAGGTATTCTATATTCAATATCAATATAAGGGCGTATTGATATTGATATTGAACCGCTAACTTATATTGAACATTTTATTGAATATTGAATATTGAGCCAAGCCTCCATACAAAATTGAAACACGTGATAAAGTAGGATCCGTGCACAGGCATTTAGACACAATGCTCCCCCCCTCCCCCTACCTCTTTTCCCTCCCCTATATATCTTTTACCTATTTTCTACCTATTATCTATACTCCGACCTATACTATACCCTAATTTTATGTATATGGCTATGTAAAATGGTAAATACTACCATATATATATAAAACATTCAATATTCAATATATTGAATATTGACGGTTTTTGTATTGATATTGAATATTGACGTTCAATATTCAATATTCAATAATCGTTAATCAATATTGAATATAGATAACCTCACTGAGAGCAAGGGACCGGTTCTCAAAACCGCCCAACGAGCAGTCGAACGAGAATCTAAAAGGAAAGGAACTCCAGTGGAGTCAAACAAGGACTCTGGCTTGGAGACTGTTAGAGGAAGACATGATGCAGTAGATACCCGCAAAAACCCTATCTTGGATTCAACTACATTCACTACCGAGGAGGCTGCAGAGCCAGTCGAAGGCGACATAATAGCAAAACATCACTTAGTCCAAGCAACCAGCAAATCGAAGACTGTCCCAGTAAGAAGTGCGCCGAAGGTCGCCCCAAATCCGCCAACCCTTGAAAATGTCAAACAACGCCCAGATTTTCAAATCACTATATCTTCTGCAAGGTCCCCAAGGCATTCTAAGACACAAGGAACAGATAGCGAAGGGTCGGCAAATCAGTCCGAAGCAGGTTTATCATGTCATGTTGGATCATGTGATAATTCTCCGTTGGATACAACCTTTGCTTCTGCACTCCCGTCACCAGTGAGTCGTAGCTCAAGAAGCTCGGTCCATAGTTTTGTGACTGCGGTTGAGCATCAGGACACGGAGACTATCTGCATTGATCGAACTTTGGCTGACACTGAACACACACACCAGCCGACGGAAACAAAAGAAAGCGTAGCATCATTTTACAAGAGCGCTACAGAGAAATATCGCGTTCGTCCTAATACCTTGTTGCATTCTGCGGCTATGAATCTAGCCAGGAAGGGACTAACAAAACTTTCTCTGAAAATTCCTCAAACCTCCGATACATTGCGACCAGAGAAAAAGTCCCCAGGCTTGACAAGTTCAGATGGAAGCTCTGCCGCCATATCTCCTGCATCTCCGTCGCGTATTCCTCGCTTGTCCATTAGAGCCCGAAGGACCGAAATTTCCACAGTTTCATCCCCAGGAAGTGGTAAATCGAGAACGCCTAAAGCTTCAAAACTTCGAGCGAAAATTCATGGCAAACCGAACCCGGATGGTGATGATCAACTGAGAGAGTCCCCGGCCGATACATCTACTAGTAGTGTGTCAAGAACGGCTGAAAAGCATCTCCATTCCGAGGACTCCAGAGACGACGCTTTGTACCATGCCGTAGATACGGTAGCCCAATCCATGCTATCAAAGAAATGTTCGAAGAGTCAGCCGATGAGGTTGATGCAGCAAGTCCTCTCAACAACGATAAGCAGTTGTCACATCCCACTGTAGATTCAACCCAAATCCGCAAGACACCACCTATCTTAGCATCTGACTTACCGAATTTGATTAGTGATTTTCAAGGCAAAACCGTGCTGGTGGCTCGACAGACTCCATCTATTGAAGTCCATGCGGTCGCAGCACCCGAGCCCTCGTGCATAAGTGAATTAGAGGCTATTGCACTTCCTTTAGCTTCAAAGTTCGGAAAATACCATCAATTTCAGGCCATTGAAGCCACACGCACCTTGAATGGACGGGTAAATTCGCCCATAATCGAAGAATTATTCCATCAGACCAGTTCGGATGAAGTAACCGAAAAGGAGAAAGTCATGAATGTGGTCAAAAAGAAATTACTTAGGGAGAATGAAACGGACGACATCAGCCAGTCTTTGAGCAGAGCTAAGAGTCTATCTTCGATTATTCTATCCGCTTGGAACCTAGCTAGAGATGAGCGTCTTACCATTGCGAGACCCACCATTTCTGAAATATCCGAGTCTCCGACAACAGAGAAAAACTCTGGATCCGAAAATAATGAATGGATCTCGGCTGCAGCTATGAGGATTGAAAACGGTGTTTCGCTAGCTGGGTTCAAGGTAAATAGAGATCATCCTAGCATAGGGGAAAAGCGAAACATGGAGCCAATAGTTAAACTTACTCGCTCTATATTTGCTCAACATGCGCGATCTGGGAGCGACACAGCTTGTCGAATCTTCCTGGACGCCCTCAGAAGCTCACCCCAGGTTTCATCTGCCGCGGCTTTAGAGGGAGGAAGGAGGCTGCCGACAGGTGATCCAGCTACGATCTACAACAGGTCAAGGGTTAGCTCAAGACCAATTGCACCGGAACTAGATGAACAAAATGGGACTGTTTCTCTCTGGCAGCAATTATCGCCAACACGAGCGAGACAATTTCAATTTGAAGCTGAAGAATTTGTCCCTCTAATCAGAGAGCATTCGTTTCATTCAAGCCGCTCTTCTGATTTGAGGGCAACTGCTCCTGAATTCGTGCCAATGCAATTGGAGAGTTCTCCAATCCGTCCTTGGTTACCGGGAGAATGGGCTTCAGAATTGCGTCAGCACAATTTCTGGGCAACTAATTCAGGAAATGCATACTCACCAACTCACACCGCAAGTGGGCAGTACACTGGGCAGCACCCTTCATCGCGCTGTAGCCCTAAAAAGTCCAAATTCAATGGCAGGCACAAGAACAAGAAACCCCAGGATATAGCGGGCGGCCTTGATGCCACGCCTTCTTCCAACGGGTTGCAGACATCTAATGGTATTCCTTCTCAGGCGGAGCCGAGACCATTCGAGAAGAAGAACAAGAGGAAAAAGAGGAAAGCCAATGATGCTGGTCCTGATTCAGTTGATAATCTCCCTGTTGCTGCTGGAAGTTTGACCAAAAACGCCGCCCCAGTGAATCAATATTCACTAAGTACGCCGAAGGCACGTCAAGACACCTGTCAGAACTCTTCCTCGTTGGGTCTTCAACAGGGACCAACCAATCAAGATTGGCTCGAGACCTCTCTACCGTTTGCGCAGCAACTGGAAGTAATAGCCCATCGATCTCGTGAGTGGGGCCAAGACGATGGAAGTAGCCGTTTCAAAACTTGGAGCACCTACCCATATGGAAAGGCAAATGCCAAATCTGATCCCGCCACATCTATAGGCAGAGGCAAATATAGGGTTTATTACAACTGTTCTCCGGGGCGTCGCAGGAACGGTGGTTCTTTCCGCCAAGCTACAGATGGCCTTTACCTAGGTGCTGGATCAGGTTTCGCAGGCAGCTCACCTTCAAGCGGAGTGCCACTGTCGAGTACAGTTCCATTTCCAAATCCAACTCTGCCTCGATACGCAAATGCTTTTTCTCCTTCTGGCAATGATGGGATCAGAGAGTATGTGGGTTACTCCTATGTCGTTAACCCCTGTGGTCTTTATGATGTCGAGATGGCCATAGAACACGGCGGTGGTTTGTGTCACAAATGTTCGCCTTGAGCTGTGATTTCTCTCCGGCATAACGGCGCAGGTTTCTATTGCGTTGGGTTGAGGGAGTTCTTTAGGCTTGGTAAAATCGGTATTGGGGCTTCGTGGTGTAATTCACGGTTGTGCTACCTGTTATTCTGGATAACCATCCTCTTCAATACATGGACGTTTTGGTGTTGGTAGTTTTCTTGCTTGGCTGGATTCAGTGGATTGGCGCTTATTCTTCCTTTTTTGCATAATTCCTCTCTACGGATATCAGGGCCGTTCTGTAGATTCATGTGCTGGTAGCCTTTACGAAAATAAACTTTATTATTAACATCACTCTGGATGCTACGGAGAGACAAGGACATGGGCATGTGGGGAGCCGTTCCAAAGACTTCCTCCCAGAGTACATTTGGTCACGGAAATTCGTCTCGTCCCGTCCCAACAGTTGAGACGGCACGTGCAGGACTTCTTGGCTTGCGAAAGTACTGAACATCAACTCTGGGTCGGTCCCTGGTGAGTTTATTGGAAACCATGCATCTGGTGAATTTGCTAACGCCAGTTCTCAGCAGCCTTAGCGGCGTTTCTAAGCCATACCCCTAGCCAAGCTCTGATGTCAGTAGTCGCGACGACTTGGCTGATTAAAGGGCCAATGGGTAGGATGAGATTCCTAGATTGTCCGAAAAGTGAAAGGGTGGAGCCTCGAGTGACTCCACTCCGCGACGCCGCTGTGGAAGATATGCAGGAAAGCACGGTTAATTGAGGCTCCAAAAGGCGCTTACCGATTTGTCTAGGTGCGCGTTATTGACGCTTCACCGCTCTGCCTAATCGCCGCCGGCTACCTAGCGTTATCTCCTGAGGAAGGCTGGTCTTTGCGGACCGCCCGAGCTGCCCCCAGATAACTTCTCCTTGTGTGCTCATCTCTTTCTCACGTTTTCCATTTACCACCTCACTCTTACGAAACCGAAAACGCTGCTTATTGGTTAAAATGGACCTCTTCCTAATCCCTTGTTTCAACGCTTCGTTGAGTAGAAATTGACCTTATTTTGTCCTGTAAATTATTTACCCGCGATCCTTTTAGACTGACTTACTGCCACGCCCAAGCCGCTACCGAGAAACAGAGAAGCGTTTTGAAAGACTGCATCTGGAATGCCTTACCCGCATGGAGCCCCCGTGTCTGATCTGTTCGCTATACGCCGCACACCCAACTCGGGACGCGCTGTCTTCGCCTCTCAGGATATCCCAGCTGACACATTGATTGCCAAAATGGACAATCTGGCAATCACAGTCCTCTTGCGTCAATACCGCAAAGAAGTTTGTGCTCACTGCTTCTCCTACGATCACGGAAACGGCTTGAGGATGCGGGATTCCTCCATCGGGTTTGCATTTTGCTCCGCTGATTGCCAACAGAAGTGGCGGGATGATGTCGGAGACGTTGGAGTTGCTGCGTGGACTGCTGCGGAAAAGCTTACCAAAAACCGATCAAAAGAAGACGATGAGATGCAGGATGTCGGTGACCCGAGGCCTACATCGAAGGAGATCACTCAGGCATGGGAGAAGGTTGCCAACAGGACCGCTCTCATCCGCCTCGCAAGGCAAGGCTCGAATAATAAACAGCACCGCAAGAGCATCCATGCTGCAATCTCTGCGCCCATTTCACCAGATGTCATGGCGTTTTGCGTGTCGGGTATACTTCTACGCTACTCCAAGCCCGAGGTCTGGCCTTCCCTTCTCGCGTTGGCGACGGACCCAAAGCCGTATCACAACGCCGACGACCTTCTGGCGTTCACCCGTTCCTACTTGCAGCTTCTCGCCATCCTCCCAGAGCCCCTGCTAGAATTCACGACGCCCGAGATCCTCTTTATGCTCTCGACCCGCGATTCGCACAACAGCTTCGGTATTCGATCACTTGAGGACGAGGGCTCCGAATTCTTCGGGTACGGGTGCTGGCCAGCTGCCAGCTACTTCAATCACAGCTGCGGACCTAACCTGAACAAGCAGCGTGCTGGCAGAGTCTGGGAGTTCACGACAGCGAGGGACATCCAGAAGGGAGAGGAGTTGTGCATCACGTATTTGAGCGGGGAAGAGAGACAGCTAAGCAGGGGCCGCAGGATGGAGAGACTGAGGCGAACGTGGGGGTTTGAATGTGGCTGCGAGCGATGTGAGATCTGAGTGGTACCCGGGGGGGGGGGGAGGGGGGAAGCGTTTCATTGCTGTGCTCTTGGTAAGTACTGTGCATTCTCTGTATGACGAAGAGCCTCGTAAGGCGAGCCTAGGCGAGATCAGAGGCACTCAAAGGCACTCACTGTTGCTAGGGTGGTTAGTCTGAGACGAAACAGTTGACATCAAATTCTTTGTCGATCGCAGATCTGCATCTGGGAAGACGTTATTCTGTTGTAAACGGCACAACGGCCATTTAGATGATCCTTGAATCTTGCTTAATCTTGCCTGATCTTGCCTAATATCGCCTCTGAGTGCCTTTGAGTGCCACTGGTGGAGCCTCGAGCCGGCGTAAATGGCCAAAGCTCCTGGCCCGTCCACGTTTTTTTTCGTCAGAGGTGACGTAGGGTTATGCGAACGACGGCGGACCCTGCATCCGCTAGTTTCATTTCCGTGACTTCTTCAGTGCATCCTCGCGAGCATTCCAAAGAGGAAATGCGTCAACAAAGTCAAAAAAAGCTGCTATCGCGACAGCCAGGGGATGCCTTCCCGTGGTCATGCAGCCAAAGCTGTTCTGGTCGGCGGGTAAGGACGCCCGCTGCCAACTTCCAACTCCTCCGTCCTCGTGTCGCAGTAGGCCTAAGAGCGGACTCCGCCAATCAACCGCCGCTTTTGGGCGATGACAGATGATCCTGAGGCTTGAAAGTCACATTAATGATGCTCTCCCGGGCGTCCCGTCGACGTGAAAACTTTCCAGCGCCGCGTCAAGAACAATTTCCCATTCAAAGCCCAAGGCCCTCTCCCAAAACCTTTAATCAACAAAACCCCGCCGTCAGCCGGGAGAAACATCACATAATCTTGTCGAATTGTCGAGAAGAATATCGAGCCGAGACTCCCTTCGTTGCAGTCGTGGTACCTGTCCAACTGCGCTTTCCTTCCCTGCCGTTAGGTGCATAATCATCCCATCCAAAAACATCTACGGCTCTTTAGGGGTCGGATCTATACGATAAAGAGTCGAGGAAGACTGAAGGGGTATCATCCTGCTGCTTTTAAAGCGGGAGGCATACAGCAGCCTACAGAGGCCCACAGCGCCAAGACATTAGTGAATAATCACAGTGGACGCAGCGCAACAGCCTTCGCGATGATGATCGAGGTAAGAGGGATTAAATCGTAAAACCTGCGTTTCGTTGTGCAGAAACCTGAAGCCACCTTCGCACTCTTCGCACTGTCCACGGGCCCGTCATTTCTCGCTTAACTCAACCCCCATTACATCATCAGCTGGGGAACCATCTCGATTGCAACTCTCCCAAATCTCGCAGCGCTGTTCCTTCACCCATTTCGTCACACTCAAGCCTTTCCCCCTTCTACCAACCGGACTGTGCTTTCATTCGTCACAGCTGACCGTGTTTTGCCGTCGCCTTCCCTTCACCTACAGCAACCCTCATATGAGCTCTTTTTTCTTTGTACACGTCAACTCGACGCTGAATCATGGCCGCGATGCAGAACTTCAAGAACTTCCTGCGCCATGGCAAGCAAGCCCGCGCCGCAAATCCTCCCCACGGAGAAGCCACCACCAACATTTCGCCTGTACATGTTCAGCAACAGCGCTATAACAACTATGGCGTTCCTGAAGACCACCAGTATGCCATGAGCGACCCCAACGTCTTCGATCACAAACCATTACAAGCGAATGCTACCCACGGGGATTACTCCGCCGCCGCGGTGGACAACAAGAACGTAGCTGCGAAGGCTGGAGATGCCGCCGCGAGAGCCGCAGGAGAGCACCAGGAGGCGCAAGCAAACCAAAAGGCAGGATCGACCGACCGGAAGGCTGAGTACGACCCGTCGGTACTTGAACGAATTATAGCGGAAGAGCGCGAGAGCAAAGGAAAACTCCCCAAATACCCAGGCCTCGAAAGATGGACGCTGGTAGAAAAGATGGGCGATGGCGCTTTTAGCAACGTATATCACGCGAGGGATGACGCCAACCAGTATCCAGAGGTCGCGATTAAGGTTGTCAGAAAGTTTGAAATGAACTCAAGCCAGGTCAGTTTATATAATGGGAGGATTTCCATGCATCTCCCTTCCTTATTGATTCCTTCGTCTCCCTCTCTCTCTTGTCTCGCTTTCAAACACTTCGTGGGCTTGTTTGTGGGATTTTGGCCAACGGCAGCCTGGTGTAGGGCGATAATCATCTCCATGCGGATTTCAAGAAAGCGCCAAAAATAGTGGAGGTGCGATAATATACTAAACCAAGCGTTCTTCGCGTCATTAAGGGCCTTGGCTTTGTTTCCTTCCCAATATCACTTCGAGACTGATTACTGACGTAATGAGCTGTAGAGAGCGAACATCCTCAAGGAAGTGCAAATTATGCGACAGCTCGACCACCCAAATATCGTCAAGCTCATCGAATTCTCCGAGTCCAAACAATACTACTACATTATTCTCGAGCTGTGCCCTGGAGGTGAGCTCTTCCACCAGATCGTCCGTCTAACTTACTTCAGCGAAAATCTCTCACGACATGTCATTATTCAAGTTGCAAAAGCATTGGAATATCTACATGAAGAAGCGGGAGTAGTACATCGGTTCGTCCCACACACCTTTTTTTTCTTTTGTTAGAATTCGGTGGCGTCTGACGTCATTCATAGTGACATCAAGCCCGAAAATCTGTTGTTCTATCCAAGGCCTTTTATTCCTACGAGGAACCCTAAACCAAGGGGCCCTGATGAGGAAGACAAGGCCGATGAAGGCGAGTTCATCAAGGGAGTTGGCGCTGGTGGGATCGGCGTCATAAAGATTGCAGATTTTGGGCTGTCTAAGGTTATCTGGGATAGCCAGACCATGACCCCTTGCGGTACCGTGGGCTACACTGCTCCGGAGATAGTCAAAGATGAGCGATACTCAAAGAGTGTGGATATGTGGGCGTTGGGCTGTGTCCTCTATACACTGCTCTGCGGTTTCCCGCCTTTCTACGATGAGAGCATCCAAACGCTCACCGAGAAGGTCGCACGCGGTCAATATACTTTCCTCTCACCCTGGTGGGACGATATCTCCAAGCCAGCACAGGATTTGGTGTCTCACTTACTGACCGTAGATCCCGAGAAACGATACGGTATCAAGCAGTTCCTTAACCACCCTTGGATCCGCGAGATAGAGGAACCCACTTACGCCGCAGCGGACGCTCCACCACTTGCTTCTCCTCTCTACACGCGGCAAAAGGAGTTCGAAAAATCAGCCGATCAAGCTCCCCTCCAACCTAATTTCGCCTACCTTGAATCTCCAGGTGCTGGCAAGCGTATGGACTTCCGGTCGCCTGGCGCACTTAATCTCCGCGAGGTATTTGACGTTGGTTATGCTGTCCACCGCCAGGAGGAAGAAGGTAAGCGTCGGAAGAACTTCAAACAGGGCTACCGTGGTGCCAATGCTATGAACAACCTCAACACACTCGACGAGCTGGACGATGGGGAAGACTATGGTGAAAGCGTTCCTTACGACGCTTCTCAACAGAATCCGCCTGCCAAAATGCCCAAGTCCCAGGCTGCAGATGTGTCGGCCATGGAACAGAAGATGCGCAACACTACTCTTAGTGCTGCAGCACAGGCACGACAGCAGGCACAGCCTAAAGTTGCTCCTCAAGAGAGAGGCTACGGTCAACACAGCCCTGCCATTGCTGCCGCGGCAAAGAGGCAGGCTAGAAATAGGGGTGTCTTCGAGCTAAGTTTGGAAAATGCGACATTGCTTGGCAGGAGGCACAGAAAGGAAGATCGGAGTGCACTGAATCAGCAAGTTGCCGTCGCCGGGCCTTGATGTTGAGACTGAAGTTCTGACTTTTCACCTTATTGCTTTCGAGCTGGATCTCCAGAAGAAAACTCGACTCTGAGGACAACCCTGGATCATAGAATCTGTCATACACGCGTTGGTATAATCCAACAGCTCTTAGCGGGGCTTGGGTTTTCTGGCTCGCCAAGCTCTTCATTGCTCTTCTGTCGCTTCGAACCAATTTATTCATTTCCGCTATATCCTCACTCCTAAAATCTGGATTTTCAATATTACCTTTCCCCTTCTATTATGTGGAACAAGTCTTTTCAAACACCACATTTCGGCCTACATCTTATGAGCACCTTACCCAATCATGTATTTCCCCTTGGGTGCATTTCCTCTTTTAGTTTCTGTTCTCTCACTATGTAATGATGTGTATCGAATTCTTTGTATCTCCCTAGCCCACTCGTCACGGGTCATAATTTCGTATATGTCTATTCTTCTCTTATGGCACGGTTGGGTTTATGGACTGTATGGGAGATGACGAATGCAGAAGGGCATGATTCGACGACGGGGTTGATAGATAAATAGATCGAATGCCTGACTGCTACTGTTCTGCTTCGTGTGGGGTTTGTTTCTGGCACTTGTAGGATGCAAGGAGTGATGTAAGACAATGTGCACAATTGCCATGAATGAGAAACGGTGGATTAAGAGTAGGCCAGTCGGGGAGGGCTCAAGACAATACCATGAGCGAGACACCCCCAGCCACAGCATCCGCCCAGCCTCCTCTCGCACGAATCTCGCCGGCGCCAAAGAGACCCGCGTCAGACTCAGCATCATACCAAGTCACCCTATCAGGCGGGCCGGACCGCGCTAAGAAATCCGCTAATGCAAGCCGTGCATATCCCCCTTCTGCGCTCAGCGCTGCCCCTCCTCGCCTTAACCCGGCAACCTCAGCTCTCGCCTTCATTTGCTGGCCTGCCTCTACTTAAAGCGCCAATCTCGCCCTAAACATTAATTCCTGACTTTACCTTGCCCCTAATTACTACTGCTCCTCCTCCTACTAGTACTACTATTACTATTACTACTTCTTCTCCCTCCCCCTCTCCTATCCCCGCTCCTACCACAACGACAACGGCAACGGCAATCAGCTCGACGCACACTACAGCCTAGAACAACAAACAATGGGTCTCTTCGACGAGCTGGCCTCAGACGTCGCGAGCGCGGTAACGGGCGGTGGCGGCGGCTTCGGCGGCAGGGGGCGCGGCCCACCCCCAGAAGTGCCCCCGCCGTGGCAGGCGCGCTGGGACAGTGACGACGACCGCTGGATCTTCGTGAACGAGGAGACGGGCGAGCGGCGGTGGGATGCTGAGGGGTTGCAGGTTGGTGAGTGAGTTCTTTTCTCTTTTTTTCTTCTTTTTTTTTTGATGTGTTTGGTGTGCTTTTGTTGGTGGTGGTCGTGGGAGGGGGCTTTGGGGGGAGGACTGCTGGAGTTTGAGGATTGGGCTGACGAGCGGTTGAACAGGGAATGCGTGGCGTAATGAGGAGAACCGCGTGGAGAATCGCTGGGATAACGACGTGCAGAATGTTGAGTACGCGCCGGAGAATGCGGCCAGGTGGGCTGGGCGGAAGGTGAGGCTCCCTATATTTCGCAATTCTATGCCACCATCTACTTAAGACCGTCTCTCACTCTTCGCTTGCCTCTCTCTTGAGTGATGGAGAGGGAAAGGCAAAGGGGGAGTGGTGCGGCTTCTACGAGAAAGGTTGGTGTTTTATTCAGCTGAGCTAACATACTCGTCCTCGCAGGCCCAAGACGTTGAAGACTTCCCGGACGACGCCGCACAATGGGCCGGCCGCAAAGTACAAGACGTCGAAGACATCCCAGAGGACGTCGAATACGGCGTCGAGCGGCGCTACGACAACGCAAAGCAAGACATCGAGGACGTGCCGGACGATGTGACGGGCTTCGTAGGCCGCCGTGTCGGCGACGTCGAGCGCTTTGACGACCGTGCCGAGACCCGCTTCGACAATGCAGTGCAGGACGTCGAGGACGCGCCGGAGAGACTCGAGCAGGACGTTGGCGGCTTCTTTGGCCGGAAGGTCGCCGATGTGGAACGCTTCGATGATAATGTCGATTATGCATATGATCAGGGGAGGAATGAGGGACGGAATGATAGGTGGTGAGTGTCCCTGAGCTTTACCTCTCAGCTTTGGCTGGCTGGTTGGGCTATGACATTCAGGAGTGATGATGCATGATTGAGAGTCTAGCCCAGGGTTCATTGGGCTTTACGACTCAGGCTTCGGGATAGATGACAACTTTGATAGTCGAATTGAGAATGCATGAAACCCTAGAAGTGTACCAACTTGATCCGAAACAATTCTTAGGCGGGTGAAAGAGACCCTAAGTCATGGGAAGAAGGCAGCCATCACAACATATTAGAGCTCGCTTAAAAAACCGTTTAATTCGTGGTATCCGCAGAATCAAAACGCACTTGCTCACCTCAGCACCAGTCCCTCCTTTGCCCTTGGCCGTCTTGCAACCAACCCCACCCCAGGTACTATGCCGGGAATTAGGCAGCATCGAGAAGAGTAAAAAATCCTCTATAAGATAGCACAGCGAGGAAAGCATTAGCTAGAGAGAAAGATCATGTAAGCAATGCAAGCCATGAGAAAAATCGTGTGAAATTCTTTTCTGGAGAATCCCTGAGACATAATCCTTCTCTCTACTCACGACTCAGCATCCACAAACTCGTCCACGTCCTGCGTCTCCGAGTCCTTGCGCATGAGCGAGGTATTAGTCATGCCCCCTACGTGACCGCTTGGCTGCAGCGGTTGCTGGAGGCCCGGCGGGTGCTCGTGGTAGTCATCCATGGATGCCGGTTCGTGGTGAAAGTTGTTTGGAGGATTGTTCTCGCCAAAGTCGATGAGGTCGTCGATAGTTTGAGGCTTGGATGACGAAGGTGCTTGAGACCTCGGAACGCTCTCACAGCTATTTTTGCGAGAGGGAATGGAGAATCGCCGTTGTAGATCTTGACCCGGGATGATGGCGGCGATCTGAAGAATCTGCTTGGTTTGTTCCTCAGGCGTCTTGCCGTCGCTGGATGAGTAGACGAGTTAGTAGCTATAATTGCAGCTGAGATAAATATGCCGAGATAGGGGAGGCTCACACATTCGCGTTTATGATCCAATCTAAGTCTTCTTCACCTTCCTCTGACCCTCCACGCCCTCCACGGACTCGTCGGAATAGCCGTGGATGCCAATCCACGCCTTCGTCTGCACGTTTTGCAGCTTCCTCACGCTGCATGTCTTCTATCCGTGACTTTTCGTCCGTAGCAATGTCTTGATCTCTTTGCTTGATGGCTTGGGTAACGTTAGCCCAAAGTTTCTGCGATTCTCGCCCCTCTTGTTCACTCAGAGGACGCGTCTTTGGAGGCGTCTCTTTGGCATGAGTAGCGTCGAAGAGAAGTACTTTCTTGCCAGTCTTAGATGCGAGTTAGTATCATTCAGAGGGTAGTATTTAGCTGTGTTGGCGTAGTATTGTATTTGATACTGCAGGATTCAGGATCGGAGAGCATAGTATAAAGGAATACATACAGTGAGGTCCTTGATATACATCTCTTCATTCCAAAGTCCGGAGAGCTCATACAAGCTTTTGTCGGTCTTCATGTCTTTTATGAATCCACCAATAGCATTGTATGTGCCACCAAAATAGCCTTTGGTCTTGAACTCCAGGTCTGCAACAAGCCCTGTTTCAGGACACCGGACAAAACTGTGGTCACCCAGTTCGTACTTCATCTTTCCGAATAATATGCCTCGAGCATACATGTTGGGTTGAGTAATGAAGCTGCAGACGATTACTATCACCAATCTAGGCAGATTTAGGTTATCGCATGCACGTACTATCGCTCCTTTCGGTTGAGGAACCGCATCACTGCTATACCCTCCATCATGCTTGCCGCGGAGTTCCCAAGGAATTTACTCCTTGGCTTCAGCGTACCGTCTATCCGTATATGATGCTCTGGTGCCATAAAGAAGTAGCTCGACTTTGGAGGATGGTGCGAAGTTTGTTCGGAAATGTAGTATCCTTTGGTCTTGTCAGGATAGTCCCAGTAACAAGTAAATGTTTCGCCAAGTATCGGGTTCAGAGGCTTCTTAACACCCCTGCAACTTGGTTAAATTTTGTTTCCAAACTGCGCAATGAAACATTCAAAAGGTGAACGTACGGCGGTTTAATATGCCAGCCGCTTAAGTAGAACTTCACAATTGCTACAAATCTTTCTACTGGGTCATCAATTGCCGCCATGGGAAGCAGCGTTTCCGGATGTGCCATGAAACTATATTCCTTGATATAAGCCTCCAAGGTACGTCGGAGTTCTCGGAATTGGTTCAACGCACTTAGTTATCCTTTCCAACATCGACCGTGGCTCCAATATAAATGTAGGCAACGTTACTCGGCTCAGATCCGCACCAGGCCGTAGTTGGGATATAATATGCATGAGCACTTGATTCAAGGTTTCCGCTATCAGTTTGATTCCTAAATAGAGGCACCTGCCCCCGACCAGGCCGTAGATATATACGCACTATTGCCCTGCTCTGAATCCACAACAGTCTCATCTTCTTGAGTGACTGAGTCGCCTCGATTTCTAGTGTCATCGGTTGACGAGCGGTTGCCTATAATAAACATGGTTGCCATATATTAGCCTGTAACTATATATATTGACTATTACCCTTATTCCAGGCATGGTAAGAGCAACAGGTACTCACTGGCTAATGAGTGCCGCCTGTGTCCATGGCCCAAAACCATGGTGGAAGAGTGAGGATTCTCACGCGCGAGGAGTGTATCGAGAGAAAATGGCGCAGCGGAGGAGAATAAGGGTAAAATGCAAAAATTCTGCCTGTTGCCCTTTTCACAGGCAGCAAACTAGGGGCGAAGTTGCTGGCAGGGCAGTTTTACTGTATGGCGACGGCTATCATTCGGCGGGGAGAAAGTCCAAAAAAGCGCCTCGCGTCAGGGCGCCCAACGCACAAGCTACTGCCGGCAGTGACGACAGTGGTCAGCCGAACTGACCTCACAGACCCCTCGTTTCGGACTTTTTACTAGCAGACTTACTTCTCCGGCTTCTACATCATGCAAATACTTCACAAAAATTTTGCATTCAATTTAGGGTTGGGACAAAATTGTTGCCGGGCTCTATATTTACGCGGTTCCGAAGTGTATCAATACTTTCAAGCAAGCTTATCTAAACGACCGCTGTTGCCTCTGGGCTTGTGAGGGTTAGCACTTTCGATACTAGTAGGGGCTTCACAAAATATTCATCGCACAGTCAGGAGTACGCGGCGCAGAATTGGTGACGAATTCGGGATTGTTCCGACACGCACTCCCATGCTACGCGAAAGAAGATTGCCTGGGCCCTATTTCATCGCAAAAGAAATAAGGGTACGCGGGACATCAGGCATCATAAGGTTGTCTCTAGGACACTGCTTGTAACCGTACGCCATCCTGGGTATCTTAGACCATCATATTTGCCCTTCACGTAGACTCAGCAATCTTCTTGATTTCTTTCCCCTCCATGGTCACGAATTTTACACCAGCTTTTTCCAGTTCCCGGTGAACATCATCGACAGCTGTCGGGTCTACAGCTTTTGTTGCTTCGCCTACCACAAGTGTATTAAACCCCTCCTTCACGGAATCTAGAGCTGTATACTTTACGCAGTAATCCATTGCCAGGCCAGCGATGTAAACGTCTGAAATTCCCGCATCATGGAGTATGTCTGCCAATTTACTTCGAGAGATGGTTGGTTTAGTAAACGGGTCAGCAAATGCTGAATACATTTCTACCCTCTTGTCTTGGCCTTTCTCCACAGTATGCTGCACCTTCTCAATATCAAGCTCCGGAATCAGCTCAGCGCCTGGAGTGCCTTGCACGCAGTGATCGGGCCATAAGCGTGTTGTCTCGGTCTCCTCTGAGTTGAGAGGGTTGTTAATGGTGATCATAGTTTCGAAGGGTTTATTGTTAGGTGGAGAATGATTCGATGCAAAAGATATGTGATCTTGCGGGTGGAAGTCCTTCGTGGCAATCTTAAGAGCAAAAGGAAAGGAAAGAAGTTTGTTGACAGTCGAAACGATCTCACGACCACCCTGAACTGCGAGTGAGCCGTTCTGGAATAGTAGTCAGTAGGCGCTCTTTATAGGAAGTAGAGATACTTACAGGAGGGCAAAAATCCTCTTGGAGGTCTACGACCACAAGGGCTGGCTTGAAGGGCATGGTCGCGTTGACGAAGTCAAATTAATGACTCTTGAGCAGGTCTTAGGTTTCAGAGAAGGTCAGCTTTACAGGAGGTGCAGATAATTGATATTTGGAATTTCCCTGCCACAAAGGCTTACAAGATTGGGCTGCTCTGGAGTATGAATATTTTGTCCGTACTCCAGGCTGTCGTACCTGAGGAATTGTGCCTTGAGAAGTGATCATCGACTAGGACACTAAGGTGACCCCAGCCAATAACACGCGAGATATTGGCACGTGATCAGGCAAACATGCAACAAAACAGTTGACTCAGCATGCGCAGACTAAGAAACCGTTACCTCAGCAAGCTCAGACGTGATTTCGTTGGTGCGGAGTCAATCGGCCCGCAAGCGGGTGACTAACCACGTTCGTAGTGCACCACTGGAATCACGTCTGAGGGAGTATCGCAAGATGTGCTGAGTTTATCATCGATATCCGCGTCGCGGAGGTTGTAGATATTAAAATAACTCAACCACAACGGATTAAAATACTACCAAAAGTTGATCGATTAGAGAGACGACCCAATATTTCATGAATATCGGGTCTAAATTAGCCTACGACTACCCGAAGTTAAGATCATTTTCGCCAAAAAAAAAACCCCGTTATTAGGGATATCGTGATTATAGACTTAACTATAACGTCGCAACGGGTGCATATATATAAGGCCCAAAAGTTAATCGATTATAGAGCAGGTTTTTGCGATTATTTTAAGCCTATATATAGCCCCAGATCTTACATAGGTAGCTTTAATAATTTTATTAAAGATTGTATATAGCTCCCATACAAATTTAGATAACGCGAGACTTAACGCAAGACTTAGCGCAAGACTTAGCTATAACGTCGCAACGGGCGCATATATAAGGCCTAAAACTTGATCGATCATAGAGCTAGTTCTTGCGATTATTTTAAGCCCATATGCAGCCCTAGACCTTACGTAGGTAGCTCTAACAATTTCGTTAAAAAAGGTGACTGCTCTACATAACGTAGTTAACGGGGTTTTGACCGCTACCCTAGTTATGACCGTTTTGAAAATCAAAATTCGCCAAAATGCTGATTTGGTGGTAAATAACTAGTAAAAGCCATTATAAGTCATCGCATCGTTAGTGAAAAGTCTTAAAGTCATAAATATATATAATAGAGTCTATATAGAGTCGACTTTTGATGTTTTAGGGTTTAATTAACCACCGAGTTGGCTCCCAAATGTCGCCAATTAACTTAGCTTCCTCATCTGAGGACTCTTCGTCGCTTGAATTGCTTATATTATCGTCCTCCTGCCCTTCCTGTAGGCCCTCTGGTAGAGCAGCTTCTTCTACTACCTTCTTAGCGGCCTCCTGAAGTTGCTTGACAAGAACCACAGCCATAGCAGCAGCAGCAGATGACTCTTCCGCCCGCTTCTGGAGCTTATCTGCAGTTAATTGTTTCAATATTATATAATTGGCTGCTATATTAGCTGCTAATTGAGCCTCTTCAGTATGCTTTCTGCGAGCTATATTAGCGGCGGTAACGGAGTCCTTCTGCGCCTTCTTAGCCACCTTTCCTGCCTCCCCTGCCTCTCTACGGTGAACCTTAGCCAGCTTCTTTGCATTAGCAACCCTTTTCCGGGCTACCTTTCTAGCCTTAACTTGCTCCTTAGCAAGCTCTACTGCCACCTAACAATCCTTCCTAAGCTGTTTCCTAGTAAGCTAGCCCTGCTCTTTAGCCTTCTAAGCGGCCTCTTTGGCAGCGGTAAGCTCCTTTATTGCTTCTAAAGTAAGAACTGATTTAGTAGAGAGCATGTTCCATTTACGCTTCTTCTTAGCCTTCCTCTCCTCAGTATATTGCCGAAGATTATTATTTTTAACTTGTATAAGCTTAAGGCCTTCCTCCAAAGACTGTAGGTGTTGCATTAACTTTAAGACGACTGCCTCTGTTGCCTCTAGCGTAGTTTCTGGATAAAGGATTGTATGCGTATACCGAGCTTGAGCGTGCTCATTGTCTAGCGGGGGAGGATGCATAGGGGAGGAGAGGATCGTCGCCTCTGTATAGTAAGGTGGAGGTGTAGATGGCTTAATAGATATAGGCCGTTTAGAGCAGCGCGCGAGGGCTTGATTTGGGTTAAAGGGAAGGAGGCCTATAGCCTTAAACGCGCTTCTAATTAACTCTGAAGTATATACTTACAGCCGAATTTCACCAAGTATACATAGAAAGTAGTCTTTATTAATACCGGTAATACCGCAAGCCGCGAATTCATCAACTTTAGATAAATATAGGCGCTTAAGAACTAAAAATATAACCAAATCTAGTGGCTATAGGAGGTGGGTCGAATGCGAAGGGAGGCAGATTGGTATAATCTTCTTTAACCAGCAGAACTTAACAAACTCAATATTAACATGGCTACTATGGCCGTCCATAATTAGGAGTTAATAGCTATTGTATTTACTATTAGTTCCGTCTTTAGCTGCCCTCTTCCATGCCTTAGTTCGTTGGGTATAGCGCTTAAAGTGCTCCAGCTATCGCACGCTAAGCTCTTAATTTGACCATCCATTTTCACTTATTGCAATTGTACACTCCCCTATAGCCTTCTCAGCTTCCTGCTATAGCGACTCTGTATATTGGCGTCCTTTAAAGATAATAAACGGTGGAATTGTCTACCTATATATACCAATTAAATTAATCTGCGAGACCCACTCCCTAGAGCCGTTAATTGTCTTAAAATTGATAATATTGCCTCTTAATATAACTACTTTAGCGCCGTAAGCGAAGCCTATAGCATAGCCAGTTTTATCCATATTCCATACGTCAGCGTTATTAATATTATACTAGGTTTTAGCCCTAGAGTAGTTAGCAAAGAACCTCTTAACTAGAGCAGGATTATTGCTGGCAATAGCGCGTTCTAGGCTAATTAATTATATATAGTAAGTCCGAAGCTCTTCCTAGCGTTTTAGAAAAGATTATATCCAATTTTTACCTAGTGGCGCAATTTTATGATAGTAAGGAAGGTGGGAGTTTTCCCGTTAAAGGATAAGGGAGGCAATCGTCTAAATTATATAGAATCGACATGGAAACCCAGCTTTAGCAAGATATATACAGTGTCAAACAATCGCCGCCTCACCAGCGGGAGTTATGCGGTATTGGTTAGTATAGGCAACTTAATAAGATTGGTGTTTGCCCCAGAGCCGTTTTCGAAAAGTAGTAGGAGGAACTCCATGGGCATCCACGCAGGCTTGGGGGCTGCGATACAAGCCACCTACTCGCCAGGCAGTAAGAGCAGCTTACATACAATCTTCTGCATCTGGTGCTTGAGGCCAGCGAGGCATAGGCGTAGATTGGTAGTGTATTTTGTGGAGTTGAGGTGTAGAAAAGTAGCTAAGAAAGTCGATTGTTGACACAAGGAGCGGCAGTATACTTCTTTAGGCAATAGGCTAGCCATAAGAAGAAAGCGGTCTGCTAGCGCGGTCATAACTAGGGTAGCGGTCA
>Ga0307507_10001175_pt1 | contig 58197 bp, 11 predicted proteins | sample 7_EM_MG_FD_207223 | JGI IMG/M metagenome (GOLD analysis project Ga0307507, IMG submission 207223) | Populus trichocarpa ectomycorrhiza microbial communities from riparian zone in the Pacific Northwest, United States - 7_EM | ecosystem: Host-associated > Plants > Roots > Unclassified | place... | reverse complement strand
TTGTCTAAAACAATATAATGGATTGTATAAAGAAGTGTATATAATTTGCTTTGCTAGCCTTATAAATAGCTTTGAAGTAGCCTTTGTTTATTATCTAAAATATACTGTTGGTACAAAAGAGGTGGATAGCTCCAAATACAATTATGGTTGCAGGTTGCGTGCAGGTTGCGCGCAGGCTACGCGCAGGCTGCGTGTCAAAAAAACACGACATAGGCTAGTCGGTCGAGTTGCCAAATGCCCTCAACTGCGCGCCAATTGCGTCAACCACCAACCATTGAGGCCATTGGTAGGGTACCATATTTTGCCGATATTACACACCTATAATTACTAGCAACACTAAGGAAAACGTAGATACCCTCTATAATGGTTATAACACTGCTAGAAAGTAGCCAGAACCCCTTTAGCCCCACTTAGGCTAATTAGAAGATTAAGTACCAGATATAAGCCTAAAATCTTCCCCTAAACTAGAAATGCTAGAGAAATACACTAACGCGCCTAATTAGGGACCTAACTAGAACCCTCCTAGAAGACCACCGGCCTATAATTAGTATAATAGCGGTATACAGACTACTTATAAGCTAAGTGGGCCTACCCCTTTAGGTAATCTAACCTAATTATTAACTTAAGACTTAAGCCTTATAGAGAAACCTATATTAGCTGTAACGGAACCTTATAGTAGTAACTACGGTGGGTTCTATTATTAGGCTGGGTATATAGGTAAGAACAGTTTAACAACTTAATAATAACTAGTGGAGTAGTTGCCTAACAGATTAACTCCAATTGTATTCTAAGATTCACTACAAAGAGAGAACTATCTGGGTAGGGACTATGGTCCTTTAAATACACAACTATACGCCTAAGAAATCCCTTCGCTCTATCTACTCTATCTACTCTGTCCGCTCTATTACAGATTATACAGATTATATAGATCACACAGATCACCTTACGTAACCTTAGCTACTATTCCTCGTTATATAGTTCCACCAGATCCATCCTAGACCGTGCCTATATTAACCAACTAGCTTCCATTAACTCTTCTCTAAGTAGTTATAATATTATACTTAAAGCGTCCATAATACCATCTCCCTCCTCTTTATCTTCGTCCTTAAAGATTCCTAACATCTCTAAGTCGTCTACTAGAGGTATAATGTCTGTTTAATTAGTCTGGTTAATATCCTTACTTATTATACCTAAAGCATCCTCTTCTTTTTCTACCGCTTAACGTGCTCGTACTATGGCTAGCATTTTGTTACTTAGTGAAATAATACCATCTCTATGTTCTTGTTGCGTAAAAGAGGGGTTAGTCTATATTGCGTTAGCAAGTCCTAACTCCTAATAACCGTCCTCTTATTTAGAGTGCACTAAGGCAAACATTTATTCTTCTTGTGACGTTCGTTCTGTTTCTAACACTAAGTATGTGTGTTCTATAACTCTTAACAGTTATTAAGTTCCTTAAGTAACTTATTATAGGGTCTCGTGTTTAATCTGCCGCTATAAAGCTTAATAACGAACTGTTAGTTGCTCTTGCAGAGCTCTAGCGTTCTTGTGATGCTAAATAAGAGGCTGCTACCGCCTAGCAACGGGCCCTTAAGTCTTATCTTGCTGCTTCCGCTTGGTTAATCCATCTTAAGAAGGTTTATGAGAAGGTTCGTTCTAAAGAGTGGAAACTTATTTAATAGGGTTTGTCTAAGCTAGGTAATAAGAGGGTAGAGTTTCTAGAGAAGGAAACAACTCTAAGTAATATAGTAGTTGCTCCTTATAGGTCCCCCTTAGGTGACTTGTCCTTTAGCGATTTTTTTTTAATGCTCCCTAACCTACTCTTCTTTAATACTTCTTTACCTTTTCTATAGCGTTCTCTAGGTTGCTTAGTAGCTCCTAAATAGTCTTACCATAGCCTATCTACTTTACTTTGTACTATATTTTATTATCTACATCCTTATAACTAATAATCTTTAAAACTTACTATTTATCCTCTTTTTGCCCTCTGTACGTGTCTGCCTTATATACTAGTAGTTTAATATTTCCGTATACTGGTTCTAGCATTGCGACATACTATATAGGGTAGATCTTTATTTTGGCTAGTAGGTTTAATTTATATATAACTAATAAAATTCTTTATACAATTTTAAAAGGTTTAAGTCTAATATAGTCCAACTTCTTGCTTGGTCGTCAACTTTTAAAATTTTTGTATAGTAGCCACACTTTATTTCCCTCCTTAAGATCTAGTCCCTTAGATCTCTTAGTATTATAGTACCTTTTTATTTATTCTTATACTAGTTTAGCTGTTTCTTTAAGGTCTATATAAAGATTTATTAACGTCTCTATTCTTTACTTAGCTATGCTACTTGTCTTCTTTACTTAACGTAGCAATAACAATGTTCTTGGCTCGTACCCGTAATTTGCCTTAAATAGTAATATCCCTATTCCTTCTTATGGTGTTGTATTATATGCAAACTATATAACTGGTAATAATAATACCCAATTATTCTGTGTATAATTGATATAATGCCTTAGATACTGCTCTAGTGTCTAATTTAACCTTTCTGTTTATCTGTTTGTCTGCGGATGGTATACTATAGACGTTGCTGCGCGAACCCCTTGTTCTGCTAGAAATACTTCCTAAAATGCTACTATAAATCTTGGATCTCTATCCGATATAACCTTACTTAGTGCTCTATATCTTGCGAATATTTCTTTTATATAGATTCTAGTGATATCTTCTGCTAATATCTCTTCTGTATACGCTATAAAGTATCCCTACTTTATAAGCTTATCTACTATTACTAAAATTACGTTATGATCTTGTCCTATAATAGGATCTTTTAACTTTGGTAACTTAATAATAAAGTCCTATAATATGACTTTCTATAGTCTTTTTAGTATTTTAATAGGTTGTAGCTCTCTATACAGCTTATGCCTTATTGGTTTGTTTCTTTAGTAATCTAAATACTCTTTTATAACTTGTCTAGCTAGTCCCTAGATTTCTTAAATAATATACTCTTTTTAAAGTCTTAATACTAGTTCTGTAGACCCATTATGTTCTTGTGTTATTCCCTTATAAAACTCTTTTATAAACTCCTCTGCAATTAACCTTAGAATATAAGTAGCTTCTTTATTCTTGTATTGCTTTAAGTTTAGATCCTTAGGCTATACTTTCTAGATCTTCTATATCCAATTACTCTTTAGTAATTTGTGGACCTGACTTTCCTTAGTTGCTATAATCTTTAGATGGTTATACCTAATTAATCTGTTTTAATCTCTTCGCAATAAAGCTTCTAATGGCTTTTTGTTATTCTATAGTTTAGCTTTTCTGCTTAAAGTATCTGCTTGTATATTATCTATACCTTTGGTATACTGAATTTTAAAATAGTATTCTGTAAGTATTTCCGCCCATCTAACCTGTCTTTGGTTGAGTTCCTTTGTTATTAGGAATCCTATAAGGTTCTTATAGTCCGTTTTAACTATAAATAGTTTCTCTATACCTTATAAGAACGCTCTTTATTTCTTAAGTACTATAACTATACCTAGTAACTCCTTGTTATAAATGTTGTAGTTTAACTCTAGTAGTGTTATTTTTTAACTATAGTATGTTACTAGATGCTATGCGTCCTGGTGCTTCTGTAGTAAATATACTTCTAGTATAAAGTTTAATGCATCTATCTTAATAACCGTCTCTAACTTTGGTTAGTAGATTTTGAGGATTAGTTCCTAGGTAAATAACTCCTTAAGTTCCTTAAATAACTTTCTTTACTCTATTCCCTATACCTATGGTTCCTTCTTCTTTGTTAACCTTGTAAATGGTTTAATACTTTTTAACCATTGTGCCATAAACCTTCTATAGTAGTTGTAAAACTCTAGGAATAATCTTAACTATATAACGTTCTCTGGTTCCTGCTAATTTACTATAGCTTTAACTTTCTTTAGGTCTATACTAATTTTTCCTAGTTTAATAATAAATCCTATAAAATCGGTCTTCCTTATAAAGAACTTGTATTTCTTAATTACTACTAGCATCTGTTCTTTTTATAGTCTCTTTAAGACCCACTTAATATGTTCTTCATGTTCTTCCTTACTTATTAAGTAGATAATAATATTGTTAAGATATACTATAATAAATTTATTAAGGTGTTCTCCTAATACACTATTAATTCGCTTTTAAAACGTTGCTAGTGCGTTTATAAGCCTAAATTGCATAACTAATGGCTTATATAGTCCTTTCTTTAACCTAAAAGCTGCTTTCTATTTGTTACCTTCCTTGATTCTAATCTAATGGTACGCCTATCTTAAATCTATCTTTATAAAGATTTACGTGTTACCTATCCTGTCTTGGATTTTGCTAATTAAGGGTAAAGGATACCTATCCTTTCCAGTAATGCTATTTAACTGTCTATAGTCTATACACATCCTAAGTTTTCTATTTTTCTTTAGGATAAATAGTACTGGATATCCTACTAATAACTATAATAGTCTAATATATCCCTTTTATAAGTTCTTCTAGACAAACTTTTTAAGTGCTATTAATTCTGTCTTAGTAAGCTTATAGACTGGAAAAAACTTTAAACTAGTTCCCTTCTCTAACTCTATCTTATAATCCTATGCTATATGCTCTAACAGCTTTTTACTTTCTAGTAACCACAACTTTTTACTATACTTATGGTATCTCTTTAGTACATAACTTAAGCTTTACTTAGTTTCTTTATATGTTACTCTAACTTGGTACTATACTAACTTAGTTTATTATTGTATTTTACGTTGTTAAGTATCTCTAATATTAACCTAATTTATAACCCAATTAATCTTTAGATTATATTTTTGTAACTAAGGTATTTCTAGTATTGCCTTATCCTGTCCTAATAGTAGGATATTAAAAGACATTCTAACTGGTCTTCCTTTAATAGTTAACTAAATAGGTCCTATTTTGAGATTAATAATACCTCCTCTATAGGCTATCTAATCTCCTAAAATTGTTATAAGTAGATACGGGTGTTCCTTTTATCTATATAGTAACCCTATTCTTTCTACTGTTACTAGTGATATATAGTTCCTTATTACTCTACTGTCTATTAACGCTTTAAACTGCTGGTCTTACTACTTAACTTATAAATTTAGGTGTTGCCCTTAAATTTCTTTAAGGGTCTAAGGTTCTAATACTAGTTCCCTCTAGTCCTATACGCCTCCCCTTTTCCTAACTACTGGCTGCTAGATCCTACTTATACTTAGTCTAACTTTAGCCAATACTTAGTTTGTTTTTTGTCCTCTATATACTATAGACAAGTATTTTCTAGGCACTCCTACCACTATTATCCGTCTAGGCATTTTTCCGTAAGGAATCTTTCTGGTTAAAGTGTTAAGTCCCCTTAACCTTGTACTTCTACTAGGTGCCATCTATATATATACTTAGTATTCCTAAACCGCTTTTCCTCTGGTGCCTAATATATTCTAGTTAGGTACTTCTGGTTTTTATCTTTTAGTGCTCTATGCATATTGCATATATTATCCACACAAGCTATCTATAATAGTATATAATACGCTAAGTGACTTAGGTTAACTCTTAGCTTGTCTTTACTCTTAAGTTTAAATCTCTATCTAGCTAATCTAACTGTTGGTCTTTCTTCTATGGGTATTAAGACTTGTCTCTTGCTTCTCTAGTTTCTAGATCCTTCTTTTAGATTCCTTAACATTATAATTAATGCTCCTTTAATATGACTTATGCGTTTTTCCGTAATAGGTTGGTCTTAGATAACTTTTTCGTCTAGCTATATATAAAAATCTGCCTATTTGTTGTTGCTTTGTTGCCTATACCACTTTCCGTATAACTAGTTTAGTGTATATGGTTTGTCTATTAGAAAGTACCTTATTATTACTATATTGTAATATCCTTTAGTATATCTTTCTTCGAACTTAGTTAGGATGTCTAGATCCTTTTCTTGTTCCAGTTTATCTAACTACTTTATTCTGGGTGTCCCTATACTTGGCTTATTAGTAATTCTTTGTATGGGTGCTCTGTCCCTTATATAACCTAGTATACTAGATCTCTTATCTAGTTTCTACTCTTACTATATAATGATTCTTGCTCTAAACTTATCCATAGTTTCTTGTTTTCTATATTTTGCAGCTAGGTCTTTAAAGTTATCTTGCTTCTTAATCCCTATATTAACTTTTTAATCTTTAGGCTGAATACTGCGTTTACCTAGAACTGTTAATGTTCTTATTTGTTCTCTAAACTTATAGTTCTTAAACTTATATTCTGTACTTATTTGTTTATCTATAAACTAAGTCACTACCCTTTTCTATTAGTTTTCTTCTATTGTGGGTTCCTAAGCTGTTCTTATTATACCTTATAAGTCTAGAGCCTTTCTTATCTTATTATAAGAATCTTGGACCTATAGCCTTTTGCCTTTATTAAGTAATAAGCTAGTACTAGTAGTTATCTACTTGCTTAGTTTCTTTTAAACGTTACTCCTTTTATCTTATAAAGCGATGGAAATTATATCTAATAGTGTTATAATACCTGTTACTAAACCCTATTCTATAATAGTCTTAGTTTCTACTTCTATTTTAACTTCTCTAAGGTCTACTTACTTCTAGTAAACTACCTTTATTACCTTATTATTAGTAAATACTTTGCCTATATTAAATTTATTATCTTCAATGTCCGATTTATAAGCTAGTTTATTAGTTTCTCTAAACTTAGATAACAATGGCTTCTGCGGCTAATAGCTTACGCCATACTTAGCGTCCTTATAAATTTAGTATGCGTTGTTATAACAAAACGTAAAACTATTAATTAAACATTTTTTTGTTCCCTATAGTGCACCGTTGTCTCTCTATATATATGTGTTTTCTGCTAGTCTAGTTCCCTTTACTATGTGGTTATTTTGACTACCTCTATAGTCTCTAGCAAAATGACTCTATTTTCCACAATTTATATAAGCTCCATCTCTAAACTATTAACTTTGCTATGGAGTCTGCCTAAACGTCTTCTACTACTAAGATTTCTAGTTTGGCCTCTGCTTCTTAGTCCTTTAATTACTAGATCCTTAACCTCTAGGTTTCTATAGTTTCTTTTCCCACCTTTGGGTTTCTTTAGTACCGCTTAGGTCTATTAGCTCTGCGCCATTCTATAGTTTTTAACTCTGTGTTAGTTATTGCGTACTCTGCGCCTTATACAACTATGGAACTCTATCTTAACCCTTCTTAGCCTATTACCTTTAGTAGATCCTATTATTAATTTATTAACTCTCTTAGAGTATCCGCATCTTCTATTAGAATAATTGCGTCCTAGACTTTAGCCTTAAGTCCTTATTTATACTATGCTATAAACGCCTTGTTATTCCACTTAACCTATATAGCTAGTGTTTAAAACTGCGTTGTGTACTTAATTGCTAAAGTGCGTTATACTAAGTTCTAAAGCTTTCGTTCTGCTGTAGTTGTTGCCTCTAGGTCTCTAAACACCTGTGTTAACTATTCTGCGAACCCGTTCTAACTGGCAAATATATACCGTACATCCTGGTTAGTAGTTGTTATGCCATTGGCCTGTATCTCCGTGAGATATGGTTTAAACCACTTAAGTGCCCTCTCTGTTAGGAATAACCCTACGTAGGCTACTTAATCTAATAATATTGCTAACTTCGCTCCTTTCTGTACAACCTTAAAGTGCATCTATATAAGAAATCCTTTAAGCTTTAACTTCTCTTCTAAAAATTGTTTGATTAAAGGTAACTTAATCTTTACTACTCTAATTCCATTAATACGTTCTTTAAGTATCCTATTATTGTCCTATAAGTGATTAACTATTTCTTATAACTAACTTCGCGTAATTAACTAAGAATCCGTGCCTACTATACTAGTATCTCCTCCCGCGCTTAAGGTTGTGGCTGCTATTAATGGCGTTATAACTGGTGCTTTAGGTAGCATATTATTCAACCTTATTTAATACCGTAATTTTAGTAGTAAATGTGTAACGGAACCTTGTAGCAGTAACTACAGTAGGTTCTATTATTAGGCTGGGTATGTAGGTAAAAACAGTTTAACAACTTAATAATAACTGGTAGAGTGGTTGCCTAACAGATTAACTCTAATTGTATTCTAAGATTTACTACGAAGAGAGAACTATCTGGGTAGGGACTGTGGTCCTTTAAATATACAACTATATGCCTAAGAAATCCCTTCGCTTTGTCTGCTCTGTCTGCTCTGTCCGCTTTGTTATAGATTACATAGATTACACAGATCACACAGATCACCTTACATGACCTTGGCTACCATTCCTTGTTACATAGTTCCACCGGATCTATTCTGGACCGTGCCTGTATTAACTAACTAGCTTCCGCCGACTCTTCTCCAAGTAGTCGTAACATCGTACTTAAAGCGTCCGTAACATTAGCTACTAGTACTAACACTACCTTTATAGCTAGAGCTTTCCTAGGCCTAAGGTTGGAAAGTTAAGAGCCCTATACCAATTTTCTTTAAGGAGGATATTAGGAAGCTGCCATAAGGCTCTTAGAAGCCATATAGGAAGAAGCTACTAATAAATATATTAGAAACCTTTAGAGGTAGGTCTAGATCTAGCAGAGCTTAATTTAAGCTAGATAAAATCTTTTATAACCTAGCTAAGGCTAAGGGCCTTTTGGGGGATACTTAGTACCTACCTAAGGAGATATAAAAGACTTAGAGAGGTATCTATGCAGTAAATAGAAAAAGAATATAGACTAACTAGCCAAGGCCTTTAATAGTTTAGAACTTTACTAGAGACCTAACACCCAATAGTTAGACAATTGGGTTTATAAAATAGATAACTTCTTTAAAATGCTAATAATATAAGATAATACTAAAGAGCGTACCTATTAGATTATTAGTAAGATTAAAGATTAATTCCTAAACCAGATTGCACTAAATTAGCTTAATAAAGAGCAAATTACTATATAGCCGCAGCTGTAACCCTTCCTAAAGAAGTGGACTTAAGATCCGTATATTATATAATATAATTATATAAAACTATTCTAGAATAGGACACAGCTTAACCGCCACAATTTCCGCCAGTTTATAAACTTTATAAAAACTTACACTTAACTAATAAATCTAGAGCCCTTTAAAAATAAGGACGGTAGTATCTATAAGAAGGAGAAAATTGGATTTATTTAGGCTAGAATTAAGCTAGTAATTTGTGACAAAATAAAGTACATAGGAGCCCTATTGCGGATTACTATATATGCGGATTTTAAACAAGTGGTTCTAAACGCTAAAGATGTGGTAAGGAACTAGACCTCTTCCGGTAAGAAGCTAGGGGGTAACCAGAAACGTGGGCACTCTAGTAGTAATATAGGGTAGACCCAAACTTTAAAGAAGCCGTTCTTAAAGAGAAATCTAAAAGGGTTAAAGTTAGGGACCTTAAGTAATAGAAAAGACTCCTAGGGCTAACCTAATACCCGTCTGGCACCCTTATAGGAATACTCTAAAAAGTTAAGAGAAAACTTCTCTAGAGGTAAACCTAATTAGAAAAATAAGTAGGGTAATAACTGTACTAATAATCTAAAAAAAGAAAAGCCCTAGTTGTGGACCTCTCCTAGCTGCAACTAGGGTAAGATATAGAAGGAGAGACTCTCTATATTGCTATTAAGCTGGAAATAGTACTCCCTATAGGCGAGGTATGTTAGTTCTAAGCACTATATAACAGCGGCGCCAAAATTAATCTTATATAATATAATTTAGTAAAAGAGTATAAGCTTATCCCGTTGCTAAAGTAGTAGAAACCTATTATAGGGTTCCTAGATAAGTATTAGATTAAACTATACAGTGCCTATAAGCTTACAGTGTTAGTAGCCGACATATATAACTGTACTAAGGTGGTCAGCCCGCAACCCTTCTGGGCGGCTAACTTTATAGGCTATAACCTTATTCTTGGATATTCTTAGCTTGTAGAAGTAGATCTTAAGATACGCTTTAAGACAGGAGCCTTTAAATAGTAGAGTAATAAAGAATTGGAAGGGCGTATTTTACTAATAAGCTTAAAAGATGTCCTAGAAGATATAGCTTTAGGAGAAATAGTATACGCCCTACACCTAAAGGAGTATTAGATCCAACCCCTATTTTATAGCAAGATAGGTATAGAGCCTAGTATAGGCAATAACCCTTCTGTAACGGATACCCTATAGGGAACTACCAAATAGGTCACAAAGACACTGTAGGGAGGCGGCGATATTAAAGATCCTATAAGATACTTCCACCGCTATAAGTTACTCTAGCTTAAGCAATATATAGAGAGTATGCTATAACACCTTAAACGCTGTGTTAAAGAGTTCCCTACCCTCTACTAGCTACTGTATAAAACTGTCTAATATATAGTGGCAACTCTATACGAACAGCTATTATAGCGCGCAACGCTGCCTATAAGTGTCCTAAGGGACCTCTAGGACCTACCTAACGATAACGCGGAGGATAAACGCGACCCTAATTTATCGAATATTCTAGCAGGCCTAAGGGACTTACTAAGGGTATTTTTAGATAGGTAAGTAAAAGTCCTTTAGCGGAACTTGAAATATAATTATGTAATTAATTTAGAAGAAGGTAAATAACCACTAAACCTTTCTATCTATAACCTCTCTTATAAAGAGCTTAAGATCCTACGGGAGTACCTTAATGGCTTACTAGAAAAGGGATAGATATAGCCTAGTAAGTCGCCAGTAGGCGCGCCAATCCTCTTTATCCTAAAACCAGATAGGACTATAAGGCTATATATAGACTATTGCAGTCTTAATAAGATTATAATTAAGAACTATTACCTACTACCACTAGTTAGTAAAATGCTGAATTAACTATTTAGGGCGAAGATCTTTACAAAGCTGGACCTATAAGACGCCTATTATAGGCTCTATATTAAAGAAGGGGATAAGTGGAAGACCGCTTTTAAAACCTAATATGGCCACTTTAAGTATATAGTAATGCCTTTTAGGCTGGCCAATGCGCCTATAATATTTTAATTATACATTTATAGAGCCTTAGGGGGACTAGTTAACCGCATATATATTATCTACCTAGATAATATTCTAATCTACTTAGAAGATAAGTATTAGCACAAGTAACATATCCGCAAAGTGCTGGAACGCTTAGATAATTAGGGCCTCTACGCCAAGGCGTTAAAGTATATCTTTAATACTAAGTAGGTTAAGTTCCTAGGTTATATTATAATGCCTATAGGTGTAGTTATAGACTTAGTATAAGTGCAGATAATCCAAGAGTAGCCGGAGCTAAAGAGCTACTAGGATGTTTAAGTATTCCTAAGCTTTGCTAATTTTTATAGGCGCTTTATCTATAACTACTTAAATATTGCCTAATACCTATCTAACTACGTTGCTAAAGCTTCCTAAGATCTGACCTAAGAAGCAAAAAGCTTAAAGGTAGAAAGAAAGAAAACTAAAAAGGGACTAACTAAATAGTATAAATCATAGATATGGCCTGGAAAGGTCTAGGAAGCCTTTTAGGAACTATATATAAAGTTTATAAAAGCTCCACTATTGCGGCATTTTAACCTAGATTAGCTACTAATAATGGTTACTAATATATTAAATTTTGCCTTTACTAGTATCCTACTATAACCTAATAGGCATCTAGATGCTACCTAGCCCCACTAAAGACCAGTAGCATTTTATAGCAGAAAATTCTAGGGACCTAAAGTTAGGTATTATACCTATAATAAGGAACTGCTTGCCATAGTTAACTGCTTTAAATAGTGGCGACACTACCTTAAGCACGCGAGCTATACCACTCGTGTACTCTCAGATTATTATAATCTACGCTACTTTATAACTATAAAGGAGCTTATATCTTAATAAGCTAAATAGGCAGAGGAGCTTGCGCGATTTAACTTTAAGATTAAATACAAGCTAGGGGAAAATAACCCTGCTAATAGACTGTCACGACGGCCAGACTATGCTAAAGGCTTTAAAACAGGAGAAGGAAAACAGATAATAGATATCTTACTCCCTATATTACAGAACAAGCTCTAGGTATAGGATACTTAAGCACCCACAGCTCTACACACTAAGCCTTAGGTAATATAAACCCTATCGGTCTCTACTAATGTTCTAGCTGGTACCCAGTCCGTTACCAATAAGGGTCTAAAAATACCTGGATAGGATATCCCTAACACAAGTTTAGAACCTAGTAATATACTACCCTTAATTACTAAGCTATTCCCTTAAACTAAAAGTAAAGCTATAGAGCAATTAGAACCTAGAGCCCTGCAATAACTAAAGGATTTTAATCTTATAGCGGCCTTTCTAATGTATGTGCACTAAGAAGTTGTAAGATCTATAGTACCATCTAGTCTTGTACTTAAAGCAGTATAAGGCGAAATAGCTTTTACCTAGGAACTATCTAAAAGGTTAATAGATCTTATCTATAAGGTGCAACAGAGGGATGCCTCCTATGCCATCTTTAATGCGGAAGTAGACCGGAAACATAATGGAAAGGAAGCTAAAAGGCACTAAAATTAAAAACTGGACCTAATGGGCCTACTATATAGAAATGGTAAGGTTTAGGTGCCATAAGAAGCAAATCTATAATAGAAGATCCTTATAAGGAATTATAATAATCTCTAGGCGGCCACTATGGTTAAGTTAAGATAGTGGAATTACTTTAATATAAATACTACTAGCTAAAGCTCAAGCAGGAAGCAAAGAAATATATTAGCCACTATAAGAAGTGTTAAGTATACAAAATCTAAAGGTATAAGCTATAGGGTTTACTTAAATTAGTTCCCCCTACTAGTAAGCTATAGTAACATTACACTATGGACTTTATTACGGATCTCCTACCCTTAAAAGATAGGTAAGAATAAATATATAATTTGGTCCTAGTACTTATTAATAGGTTTTTAAGGTACGTCTAATACCTTCCTATTAACAAGACAATTAATATATAAGCGCTTGCAAACCTAATTAAGGAGAAATGCTTTCTTAAAGTAGATTAACTATACTCTATTATTACTAATAGGGGCAGCGTCTTTATAAGCCAGTACTAGTTAGATCTATGCTTTTATTTAAAAATAGACCACTATTATAGTATGGCTTTCTATCTATAGATAGATGGGCAAATAGAACGCCAGAACTAGGAACTAAAGTTATATCTATAAATATATTTAAACTACCAGCAAGACAATTAGTGTAAGCTACTTCTATACACGGAGTATGCTTATAACTTAAAACAACATATATTATATTAGTTTGTACTAATCCAGATTGCCTATAGCATCCAATTATTAGAATTTAATAGTATACTCAATAATTACTGGCTAAGGCTGTATAATTAATTATAGGATCCTACCGGGAAGTCTAAGGACATCTACTAGAGAGTATAAGGATACTTTAAGGAATAGGAGGAGTAATAGAAGCATATAAAGTAGAGCCTACAAGATACGCAAGAGTAGTAGAGACTTTAGTATAACCACAAACACCAGGACAAGCATTTTGGCGTAGGTAATAAGGTTCTATTATATTCAACGAATATTAAGACCCATTAACCATTAAAGAAGCTTAATATAAGATACCTAGGTCCCTTCTAAATTAAGGAACAAATTAGTAAGCTAGCCTACCGTCTCTAGCTACCCCTATCTATAGCCCATATATATCCAGTATTTTATATAAATCTACTAGAGCTATAGCACAGACTACTACTAGAAAAGAACTTCTATCTAGGCCCAATTAAACACCCTAAAGTGGTGGGCGAGCAGTATAAGGTTAAAGCTATAGTACGCTATAAGTCTGTTAAGAACAAGCTTTAATATAAAGTTAAATAGCTAGGCTGGCCCGCTAAGGACTCTATATAAAAACTAGAGGATTACCTTAATTATTATAAAGATATTCTAAAAGAATATTAGGACTAAGGTCTATAATCTATAAATTACAGAAAGCGCTTTAATACTATAGTGTTATTATAACCTATAAAGAAAGCTTATAGTAGGCTAAGAGAGGCCCTAAAGAGTAAATAGGTTAAATTGGATATAGAATAGACAAGCTCCGGAAACTATAAGGATTAATTAGGGCTACGCCTAAGGCAGGATAGGTCCTTAGCCTTTTCACGTATATAGCATAGAATTAATAGGGTATTTTGCTAGAATTGTATTCCTATTTATTAGTCTATATTAGGAATAGTGTTCCTATACCTTCCTAAATGCTTTATAAGGCCTTCCCAATTGCTACTATATATAAGAATTAATCCCAAATACTCAAATTAAAAGCTACTATGCCTTATCCCTAGGTGTAGGATTAGTATCTATCGGCCTACTAAGTAATGGCTAATAGGAATAAGATCTAGATCTAGATCCCTTAGTAAGAGTATAGGTAGGTATAAAAACAGGGGTAGGCTAATAAGGTGTAAATAGAGCAAAGATCCTTAAATACTTAACACTAATATTAGGCCCAAACTAGTACTAATAAAGTTCTTAAGGTATAAGCTTATAGTTAATAAAGACACGCTTAAGCCTAGAATAAATAAAGACGTTAGCTAGCTAGTAAAGACCAGAACTACCAAGACCTTACTATAGCAATTATTAGTTACCTATCCGCTAAGTACCTAAAGGGTAACCTACCTAACACCGCATTATATTATGCTCTTTTAAAACTTAATGCGTATACGCGAACTCCTTTTTATAGTAAATAGCGACCTTCTTCTTATTACCTCCATCTTTCACCCTATCCTTGGTATACTAACCTTGCTTCCTTATCAGGCGTTACTAGCTGGCTTGCTAGGAATTATAGGCAGTATAGATAGCTGTGGCATAGTCTTAAATTTAACCTAGATGTTTAGCGTTAGCGCTAAAATAAGAGAGAGCCTAGGTAATATAGTAGTTAAGGATATTAAAGGATCGTTACCACTTAGGCCCAGGCTATATTAAAGCCTAAAGTTAGTAATAGAAACCTATTAAGGATAGGAAAGCTTACCTTAACGTAACTACCGCTCTTAGTACGCATGCATTAATTATAAGGACTAAAGGTGTTAGACCTTATACAGTAGGTCTTATTATAAGCATCTAGAATCTTCTTATTAGACTTCTAGTCTTTTAAGGATATATATATAAAGTTATTTAGGCAGAACCAGTACCAGTTATAGGTTAGCGGAGGTTGGGGTTCTATATACAGCGGTAGGGCTAGAATATGCTATAGAATTAGATTAGAAGAGCAGTTAGTAGGAGAATAAAGAGGCATATTAAATTAATAATGGAAAAAAAGAAAATCTTAATAATATATTAAAGATATATCTAAATTTAGACAAAGGGTGATAATAGGAAGTAAGGTATTAAAGAAAAGGAGCAGCTTAATAAGCAAGGTGTCTCTATACTTTACCTTCTAATACCCTTTTAGTAAATAGCCATAACCTTGCTAATATAACTCCATTATAATAGCGCAATTTAGAAGGAAGGAAACACGCGTATAAGCTATTTAGTTATCACTTCCTTATAAAAACTGATTAGGCGGCCGGGGAAGGTAATTAAGACATTAATTATAGATGTATATAGGTAAAATTATACCTAAAACAATACTACGGTATTAAAGAATAATATTATAGACGTTTTTAACAAATTATATAATAGCTAGAGGCGCTATTACGAAGTATCCCTTTTATTTGCTAGGCAGTAGAGCTACGCTAAATATATAGCACAGAACTAATAAGAAAGGATTATAGATTAATATCTTAAAGGTTAAAGACAACGGCAAGCCAAGGCTCTATACGTAAATCCTATACTAAAAGGTCCTATGGAACCATATTAGGAATACCAAATTGCCTATAATACTTATAATTAATTGCAGACCGGTATAAAGGTTTAAAAGTAGAGTTGTATAAAAATCCTTAGGTTAGCCTAGGTAGTTACTGGTATATTTCTAGTAGGCTTTTAAGGGGTCTCCTAGCAATTCTTATATCTTTTCTCCAGTTATATTTTTTCTTTATTAAGGTTTTTAGGAGTTTAAAGTAGGGGTTAGATAGATAGATAATATATAGCGGCATACTAACATCTCCCTAATATCTCTCCAAACCCCTTCTGGGATAAGCCCTTATAATCTCCCTACTGCAAGGTAATGGCGATCGGGGGCCAACCGCAAGAAAGGGGGGGGGGTAATGTAAGGGATATTATTGCGGACACCTTGGGTTGCCTTTAGGACAACCTCCAGATGCCCCTTAGATAGTCGCCGGTCACATACTAGAGGCACGTGCCCGTAGTATATAGTCTCTACAATCCCAGAGGCCTTACCTCCTCAAGGATTTGTCTCTCTTACCAATCTATCCTGTTCCACAATCGTGTCCTTATAGCCCCCTATCTACAAAGTCCCCTCATACTTTAACACCTTGAGCACTTACTAACAACAATATTAAAGAGTAACTTCTCCTAGCCCTACCAAGCAATGTTACGTGGTAAAACGTAAAGACCTAGTGTTTATGAGATAAACAAGACCTTAAGAGTTGTATTACCCTTCTTTAGGAGCAAGAAACTGCTCTCCCTACACAGACTGCTGCACTCGCATACAAGAGGAAAGACGAACCTAGGGGGAGAAGGGACAACCGAGGTTAATTAAGAGGAGGTAGGAGCAGAGGTCGTACTAGTAGATTTAATCATTCCTTATCTTATTATAGCTCGTTGTCTTAAGCAAGCAAGGGGCCAAGGTGACCAGAGAAAGACGAGTGCAGAGCATGCTATTAGAAAGGTCATTATTAGAAAGACTGTCCCCTGCTCAAACAATTCTAATTTAACAACGCCAGGAAGATAGATTAAGGTGCTCCTAAGGTAGAGAAAGCAGGGAATATAGTAATAGCTAAGGAAGAATTTTACAGCGATTTAATCTACCTTGACTCTAATCCTAACCCTAAACGTGCTATGCTTACAATAACACCTCTAGCTTGGGCTCTTAACTTAGGAGTAATTAAGCACTTTACTAGCAACCAATCAGACCTAGTATACTTGAAGAGATGGAATACACCTTAACAGGTCCGCACTGCGAATGGGATCGTCGTCCCTGCTATAGGCTATAGCTAAGCTTAAATCAGTACCCTAAAGCTAAAAGACGTCTAGCTTGTACCTTCATTTAAGTCAATCAAGCTAATTTTAGTAAGGACTCTCACTTAGGAAGGCTACTTAATTACATTTAACCCAGACAATCAAGCTACTGGCGAGTACAAATTAGGTATAACATTTAAGGCTATTATAAAGAACAACCTATACGTGCTATAAGAGCATTAGGAAGCATTTAATGCAACAGTAGAAGCATATAATTTATAACCAAACGTTAGTGAAACAGATGCTGAGCTATGGCACCGCTAAACTAGACACACAAACTATAGCAACCTGTTTAAGCTACAGCACTTTTTACTAGGCATAAAGCTTAAGAAGAGACTAGTACTAGTTAACAAGAGCACGTGCGAAGCTTGTCTGGCTAGGAAGATATAAGAAATACTAAGCAAGAAGACAACTAAGCGCGAGAAGGTACCTGGTTGAGGGATACATTTTAATACTATAGGACGAATCGGTACATTGATTAGAGGTTACAACTACTACCTCCTAGCCCTAGACGACGCCACACGCTATACTTAGGTTATTCCTCTTAAAACCCTCCAAACTAAAGAGGTACTGCCGCATATTAAAGAAATCATTATAAGGGCAGAGAGGTTTACTAGTAATAAAGCTGCATGGATTTAAGCGGATAATGGAAAGGGGGAGTTCAGCTACAGATTTTAAGATAAACTGATACCCTAGGGTATTAATTTTAAACCTTGTCCGCCATATAAGCACTTATACAATAGCGCAATTAAGCGCGCGATTTATATAGTTAACTATAAGACAAGGTCACTTCTATTTTAAGGAAATATACTAGTAGAGCTCTGGTGCTACATAGTTAAACATACTATCTAGATCAAGAATTGAGTACCAACCTCAGCACTTCTATTCAACGACAAGCACGGTAGTGCTATTACGCCATATAAGGCATACACCCAACAAGTTCCTAACTTAAAGAATCTAGTCATCTTTAGGTGTTATACTAACCTAATTAATACGCTTAAGAAACACCCCAGGAAGTATAATTCAAAAATAAAACCTAACTACATTTTTATGGGGTTAAAAGGAAGTAGTTAATTTAAGATAATAAACCTACATACCCAAGCAATTAAGCTATTTAGAGATGCTAAAGTGAATAAGTATAGGTTCCCTTATAGAGCACCTTGGGTGCAAGCTATAAGCTAAGCTATAAGACATGGTGACCGAGTAGGCCGCTTAGATCGAGTGGGAAGCCCAGGTTAAGATTAAACGGGACGCTTAAATTACGCTACGAGCTAAGCCGCGAACCAACCTATACCTTCCCCTACTACCTTAAACGCGCCGACAGAGACTCTAGTTATAAGAACTACAAGTAGGCTAGATAGTAACTAAGTAGGCCGCTTAAATCAAGTAGGAGGCCTAGGTCAAGACCAAGTGGGCCGCTCTAATTAAGTGGGAAGCCTAGGTTAAAATTAAGTGGGACGCTTAAATCTACAAGGTAATGCTTAGGGTGGGACGCCCGTACAAAGCACATTAATACGCATTCCTCATGCGCAGGGAATAAGGTCTAGAAGGTTGCTAAATATAAGGGTTTTCAACGATATGGTGGTTTAGTTAGTAATAGCTATAAAAGCTGTCTACCTAGAAGCTAAGAACACTACCTCCTTGGGAGCACCTACAGCACCATTTCATGCTATTAAGCTAGATCAGGCCTTAAGGGAGGACGCTCCTAGCTAGATAAAAGCTATCTTTAAAGAATTTCTCTCTCTTAAGAGAATGTATACCTATACTATTATAAGGGGGAGAGTACCAGAAGGAAGGTTATTACTCTTAAGTGAGCTAGTTCTAAAGCACAAGTACAACGCCAAGGGAGAAATAATTCGCAAGAAAGTAAAACTGTGCATTTAGGGAGACAAGTAAACCCCTAATATTAACTATTTTAAGACATTTGCGTCTATTGTATAATATAACACCTTCAGGTTTCTAATGGTAAAGGTAGCAGCTAAAGACCTTAAGCTTAACCACATTGATATTAAAACTGCATTCTTAAACCCGCCGTTGCAAGAACAGATTTATATGTAGATTTCTAACCTATTAAGAGACTTCGAACCTAAGCTAAAAGGGGTAGATGCCTACCTAAAGCTAAATAAGTTACTTTATGGCCTAAAGTAGGCGCCAAGAGAATGGTTTTAGATAGTTAAGAAGTTCTTTAAGAGCATAGGTTTAAAATTAGCTAATACTAACCCAAATCTCTTTATAGGAAATAAAGTATATATCTTACTATTTGTTAACAATATACTAATTGTAGGAAAGCGCCGACACCTTAATATTATAAAGACAAGAATCTTAAGAGAATGGAGATATAAAGACCTAGGTCCTATAAAGGTATTTATAGGCTTCTAAATTAAGCGAGATCGTACAAACCAAACCCTTAAGCTATATTAGACAATATACACTAAGAAGCTACTTAAACAGCTAAAAATGGACAACTGCAATCCAGCCAAGCTACTAATACCAGCTGGTACTGTTCTAAAAGCAGATATTAAAAGCCCCCTTAAGTATAATAATGCAACAATATACCGGCAGATTATTGGCTCTATAATCTACCTTTTAAACTACACACGTCTCGATATCAGCTATGCCATTAGTTAGTTAGCTAGATTTATGATAGAATCAGGAGAATCGCATTACCGCTTAAGCAAGCAGCTACTATAATATCTAAACAGCACTCTTAAAACCGGAATCACCTACTTAAATTAAGTAGTTTACCTCCCTCTATGTAAGCTTACATTAACCAACCTACCTACTAGCTATAATATCTTTATTAACGCTACGTAGGAAACAGAACACGATTGGATATTATTTTAGGGTATAGCAGTCATACGCTATAGGGGAGCGGTAATCTAGATGGCTTAAAGGCAGAAGTCAACGGTATTAAATTTAATGGAAGTAGAGATTATGGCAGCATTAGAAGAAGCAAGGTTAGCAGTATAGCTTAAAAAGCTGACGAGAGATCTGGGGGAAAGAGACAACAACAACCCTTTTATTTCTACGCTCTACTGTGACAATAGGGGTACAGTTAACCTTTTATACAACACAAAACACCACCAGAAAGCTAAGCATATTAAAATTTAATACCTCTTTATACGGAACAACATGGTTCAGAAAGATTAACTTAAGGTGGTACATATACCAGGTAAAGATCAACCTGGAGATATACTCACGAAATAGCTACCAATTAACCAATTTACGAAGTACTGTGTAACGCTAGGAATTGGTAACTAACGGAGACGGTAACGGACGGAGACGGAGTAAGTTACGGAGGTTTTTTGCCTACTATAGGTTTTTCCTCTATATATAGGCCGAATGGCACTTACAAGGTATTTGGGAATAGCTTTAAAATTGCCTATTTAGAAACAGACAAGAAGAGCGTTATTAGCATAGGGGAGTGTCAGAATTAAGCGAGAGATGCTAACTAAGCTCTAGACACGTCGCGAGAGCGAGCTCTGCATGTTAATCTAGATAAACATTAACCGCATCTACTGCATCACGAATCAATCAATATTCATCGTCTGCGTCATCTCTATCATCAATTAGACCCTCAAGAGACCTCCGCTGTGACCTTATGCCCTTGTAATTCCAACATGTGTAGAGGCGATCGGGAATATAGCGGGGACCCGACGCAGAGCCTTCGTACACAGAATTTCGCGCAGGGCCTCGTGCAGAGCCTCCATACGTAGAGCTTCGTGTAGAAATTTATGCAGAGCTTCGTATAGAGCTTCGTGCAGAGCCTCGTGCAGAGCCTCTATACACAAAGCTTCGCGCAGAGCTTCGCGTAGAGCCTCTATACACAGAGCTTCGCATAGAGCTTCGTGCAGAGCCTTTGTCGCAGAGCTTCGTGCAGAGCCTTTGTCGCAGAGCTTCGTGCAGAGCTTCGTGCTGTCACGAAGTTCGTGTAGAGCAGCTCATTGATGAAATGGGTTGATTGATTGATGATCTTGACTTGATCGTGTCTTGAGTGACGTGTTCTTGAGGCCCTAGGGCTTCGAGCTACGAAGAGATTTTACAATGCACGTGCTCCGTGCACGTGACCCATGCCTTTAGAGAATACAGATTATCTAACACGTGCAGAGCTTCGTGCAGAGCTTTATGCAGAGCTTTAGGGGTAGTAATTTTAATATTTATTAATAAAGTATATATAAAATATAAAATTATTAAAATTATTAAAATTATAAAATTATACTTTTATGCATGCTTACTAATATTTAAAATTATACTTTTATATATGCTTACTAATATTAATAATATATAAAATATATAAAATATATACTTTTATACTTTTATATATGCTTAGTAATTATATAGTTAGCATTTAGTAGCTAAATGCTAATACTTAATTATAAATGCTGCTAAATGCTAGGAAATGCTAGGAAATGCTAGGAAATGCTAAAATGGCAGAAAAGTAAAATTAAATGCTGGTAAATTTTTTCCTAACGTAGTACAGTAGTTGCCTAATAGATTAACTCCAATTATATTCTAAGATTTACTATAAAGAGAAGAACTATTTAGGTAGGGATTATAGTCCTTTAAATATACGTCCTAATTCCTAAGAAATATACTAAGTGTGTTAGTACGTTAGTACGTCCCTTACGTTTCTATATTCCTATATTTCTACGTTTTAAACTAATTTCGTAACTGGCTACGTAACTTAGCTACCCCTTATTCTATGGCTTAATTAGTTCTAGCGCCTCCTATACTATTATAACCAACCTATTTATATCTTCTCTTATTAGTCGTACTACTGCCAATATAAGGTCCGTAATACTTAATACTGGAAATATATTAAACTTATTTTATAAACCCTCTGCTAAGCTAATCTATAATTATATATAGACGTGCGGACAGGACCTGGTGGTGGTTGTGGGCGTCGAGGGCGGTGGTGAAAAATTTTCGGATGGTGAGATCTTGAAAACCACTACTGTTGGCCCTCTACAGTACGACGACTACTACACTGTTCTATCCAGGGCACCTATACGATCCAACATGGATGAGCAGTTTTCGATAACATCCCCAAAAACCCCGATGGAAAGCATCAACGACCTCACATCAACAAACAGACAAGCGCGAACGAACAAACGAACGAACGAGCAAATATACGGCCCCTCCTAACCCCCAGGGCGATCGCCCGCGGAGCATGCGGTCACTCGCCGTACTGCCGTAATACTACTAAAGCGATAGCCGGATACAACCCCGTATGGTTTTCCTTGTCTCCTCTCAACGGAGTGGTGCCCCTAGAGAGGGCCTAGTGACTGGGGCCTAGGCACAAAAGATACCCAGATACACACATCCCGCTTTCGGCTTTCAGTATTAGGATGGTAGAACGGATGAATCCCCCTTACATCTTCGATAGGCCTTAGGGGGGGGGAGGCATGGCGTATATAGCAATGGTCTATAAGAGATAGCATACAGGGGATGGTCAAGATACGGGACACAACTATATACAGCAATCAATCGGCAAGGCCTAGCTAGGACGTAGTGAACCCTAGCTCTAGATAAGCTAGAGAAGGAAGCAGTGGTTCCCAAGGAGTTCAAAACATCCAAGGAGGAGGACGTAGCTGTAGGCCCGTAGGGCCGCTGCTACGTGCAGGCATGGCAAATCGGGGTTTTTCATCCTACTGAGGTGGCTCATAGGGTTTTTCCTTCCCCCCTAGTAGCAAGGGTTTTTTCCCGTCAATATTACTTTTCCCTTGTGTACGGAGTAGTCTGCGTGGGCCTAGATAGGATCCGTATCAGACGTTAATCAAAGAATCTACTAATTATATATAGATAAATACAAATTTTACTAAACGGAAGTCTTATACCTTAGACTTGTTATTTCTATAGATAGTATATAAATAGACCTAAAAGAGGTCGAAGTAATTATAAACTAATAAGAATTTAAAAACGTTAAAAATATAAGAGCCTTTATAGAATTCGCTAACTTCTACTAATAGTTTTACCCCTTATAGCTCTAACCTAAAAGGCTAAAGTTTTTATATTTAATAAAGAATATAAGAAAACTTTTATTTACTACTGCACCCGTACTTAAATATATTAACCTAAACAAAATAAGTATTATAGAAGCTAAGTTATCCAACTATATTACTAAAGGTATTCCACCTCAGTATAATGGAGATAGAGTATTATACCTAGTAGTATGCTTTTTAGAATAACTAAGCCTAGCTAAATATAATGACGAAATCTATAATAAGAAATTATTAGCTATTATTATATATTTGAAATAATAGCGACTGGAACTAAAAGGCGCTAAATTTTTAATTAAAGTTTTTAGCGATTATATAAACCTATAGTACCTTATAACTATGAAATGGCTAAGCTACTAGTAGGCCCGCTAGTTAAAATACCTATTCCGTTTCCAATTCTTAATTATATACTATTTAGGTACTTAAGGTTAGAAGCCTAATACCCTAACCTAATATACATAAGACACGCTCGCGTTAGAAGAAGCGCGCTTTTACTAAAATTAGACCCTGCTCCGCCCTAAACCATTTAACCCTCTACTAAAGATCTTATAGTATACGCCCTTAAAATTAATTAATTAAATAAATTATAATTAATAAATATCTAAATAATAAGTTTATTTAAGAGACACTTAAGCTAATATAAGACAGCGTTAGACGCTCTAAAAATATTTCTCTAAGTAAATACAAAGCTTACGAAAACGCCTATACTACTAAAACCGCCTAGTTATATCTGACTATAACGAGCTTAAGCTTAAGCTCCTCAAATACGTATATAATCTACTAGTAGCTAGCTCTCTAGGCTGAGTAAAACCCCTAGAACTACCCTAATAGGAGTATTACTAGCCGAATATATAATACGAAGGTATGTCTCTAGCTACTATACCTACTAATGAGCTAAAGCTTTATATAAGACGTATAATGGTCTTCTAAAGCTACTATCTATTCTAAACCAAAAATAAAAAGATATCTTAATTAACTTTATTATTAATCTCTCCATAAGTAAAGGCTATATAGTAGTTATAGACCAACTATCTAAGATAAGACACTTAATCGCCTATTTTAATATATTAGTACCTACTATCGCCTAACCATTTCTAGATTATATATAGAAACTCTATAGGCTTCCTAAAATAAAATAGTATATTTAGATATATATGTCGTATTTATAAGACAACTAGAAACCTAGTAGGAGATCTTACTGGTTATATAAAACTAGTAGTAGAGAAAGCTATACCTAAATCCAGAACCTATAAATTCTCCAAACTATAGTGGAATAAAGAGCTTCTATAAAAAAGATAAAAACTAGTAAAACTAGGAAGACTTTAAGAAGAATAACCTATTAGAAGTTCTAGACTAGAAGCCTATAAAGAAGCCAAAAACTAATATTTCTATATAATAAGAGAAGCGAAAACTAGCTGCTAGAATAATTTCCAACAAAATATAAGGAAAAGATATCTTTACTACCTTGAAATATATAAGGGAAAAATATTATAAATAATCCCTAGTCTATAGTTAGAAAGGATAGGACTAGTAAACTAGTAGGAAGTTTTTATAACTACTTTACTACCTAACCCTTTTTTTGCTAACCCCATATAGTAAAAGGACTATACTATAGATGGTTAATAGGAATAGCTAGAACTAGAGAAAATAGAAATTAAATAAGTAATCTTCTCTAGCTTTAATAAAAATGCCCTAGGGCCAGATAGTTTATCCTTTACAATTATATAAAAAGCCTACCCTATTTTCTATATAGAGCATATAGAATTCTATTTACCTTAAGCTATTAACTAAAGGCCTAAAGAGAAGCTTAGGGAGTAATTCTCCCTAAAGTAAATAAGGAAGACTATTTTCTGCTAAAGTCCTATAGAATTATTTCCTTATTAAACTACATAGAAAAGACTCTAAAGAAGATCTTTACTACTAGATTAGGGTATCTAGCTAGTACTACTAACTTACTTTAAGACTTATAACTAAGAGGAAGAAGATAGCGGTCCGTTATTAATATAGTTCTACTACTTCTAAATAATATTTAATCTAAAAAAAAATAGGAACATGGCTAGATAAAAGATGGCTACTACGTTATTTCTAGACTTAAAGGGGGCCTTTAACTATATTCTATAAACTAGCTTCTATCTATTTATAAGGAACTAGGACTACCTATAGTATTTATATAAGAGGTAGCTACCTTCCTTAGTAATAGAAAGCTATAGCTCTCCTTTAATAAATAAATATAAAAAGAAATAGAAACAGGGATACTATAGGGTTTTCCTATATCCCCTATTTTATTTCTACTTATAATAAAGCCTTATAGGAAACACCACGGTGGACTTATTATTGGGCTAGGTGTATAGGTAAACAAGAAGTTAATAATATAATAATAACTAGTGGAGTGGTTACCCAATAGATTAACTCTAATTATATTTTGAGATTTACTATAAAAAAAAGAGCTATCTAGGTAGAAACTGTGGTCCTTTAAATATATAAACTACGCCTAAGAAATACTAAGTACGTAAGGTACGCGAGGTATAATTGGTACATAACGTTCCTTATAGATCTTACAGATCCTACGTTCCGAAACGGCAATATAACCTATTATATAACTTAGTTACCCCTCATTCTATGGTTTAACTAGTTTCAGCGCCTTCTACGCTTCTACTACTAGTCTACTTATATCCTCTCTTAGTAGCTGTACTACTGCTAATATAAGGTCTGTAATACTATCCCCCTCCTCTTTATCTTCGTCCTTAAAGATATCTTATATCTCTAAGTTGCCTGCTAGAGGTGTGGCATTCCCATCTTTAGTTTGGTGACCTTTATTATTTCTAATACCTCTTATTAGATCCTCTACATCCAATTATTATATGCGTGTAATTTCTACAATTTTTTCTCTAGGTGAAATTATGCCTTCCTACTCTTATTATTTAGAGAAGAAGTTAGTATATATTGCGATCGCGGCTCTATCTAGTTGCTAACCTTCTTCTGCTAAGTATATAAAATTAAATATACGGTTATCCTACGATGTCCAATCTATCTCTAACGCTAAATATACGCGTCTTATTATTCTCTATAGGCGTTTAGTACCTTACTAAATTTGTTATAGGGTCTTGGATTTAATCCGCTACTAAGAAGCTTAATAGTAAACTATTAGCTGCTCTTAAAGAACTACGCTATACTTATATAGCGGAATTAGAAGCTATCTCCCTTTATTTTACTACCTCTATTTATAAATAAAAGGCCTTAAAGGATTAAATAAACGCCTTTACTTACCTAGTTTATCTTAAAAAGGTTTATAAGAAGGTCTGCTTAAAGGAACTTATTTTACTAAATAGGGTCTTTACAAAATAAAAGAAGAAAAAAAAAGGATTTCTTTTTATTGGTGGTGGAAACAACTCTAAGTAATATAGTAGTTACTTCTCTTAGGTCCCCCTTAGGTGACTTATTTTTTAGTAATCCTTTTTTATTAATACTGCCTAACCTAATTTTTTTTTTAAGATTCCTATACCTTTCCTATAGCGTTTTATAGGTTATCTAGTAACTTCTAGATGGTTTTACTATAGCCTATCTACTTAACCTTATACCATATTTTATTATTAATATCCTTATAGCCAATAATCCTTAAAACTTCCTACTTATCTTCTTCTTCTCCTTTATATATATCTACCTTATAGACCGGTGGCCTAATATCTCTATATACTAGCTCTAGTATCGCAATGTGCTGTATAGTGTAGATCTTTATTTTCTCTACAAGTTAAGCCTATACATAACTTCTAAGACCTTTATTTTAACTATAAATGGTCCTAGTTTAATATAGTCTAACTTCTTACTTAGTTGTTAACTCTTAAAATTTTTATATAGTAGCTATACTTTATCCCCCTTCTTAAAATCTGGTCCCTTAGATCTCTTAGTATTATAGTACCTTTTTATTCTTTCTTATACTAGTTTAGCTGTTTCCTTAAGGTATATATAAAGATTTATTAAGTTCTTTATTCTTTATTTAGCTATACTATTTATTTTCTTTACTTAGCGTGGTAATAATAATATTCTTAGCTTATATCCGTAGTTTGCCTTAAAAGGTAATATGCCTATTCCTTTCTATAGTGTCGTATTATATATAAACTATATAACTAGTAATAATAATACCCAATTATTCTGTGCGTAATTAATATAATGCCTTAAATACTATTCTAATGTTTAGTTTAGTCTCTCTATTTAACTATCTATTTATAGGTTGTTACGGCGCTAGTGGAAAACGGTGGATCTTTGCAGACGTGGATTATGGTAGACGCGAGTCACATGACTCGAGGACCGCATAAATATTAAGCGGCGCTGCTATTCTTCTCCTTCCTTTCTCTAGCTTTGGATCCTCGTTTATAGACAATCTAATTATATAGGCTTGCGCGTTCTTCTTCCCATGCTCGTGCCTTAATTAACTGAGTTGCTAACATTATCCAAAGCTCGTTACTACTCTTCTTTCCTAAGAAGGAACTCAAAAATATCTACAAACTACGAACAGGATAAGGATATAGAAAAGGACCTAAAGGACACTAATAGAACAGAACAGGACCCTAAGGATAGGATAGAACCAAAAGAATACAAACAGAACGCGAAACCTGAGAATAGGACACGCACAGACTAGAACCCCCAGAAAATAAACAAATACCGGAAATTACCTAATACCCCTACTACTATGCCAAGAAATATAGCAGCTGGCAAAGCCGCTGTAGGACCCGCAAATACCTCCAATGGTGAAACAGTCGCCGTCTCAACCCCCTAGGAAGAACTCGCAGTAGCTAATACCGAAATCGAACGGCTTTGAGAGCTGCTTGAAACCAGAGATACCCCTGCACCTAGCGAGGAGTTATTAGATACCTACAGACTTGCTACAGTCCTTGAGGCCCTAGCCTAATGTATAGCATTAGTATTATCACGGTCCGCGAAGGTCGCGGACCCCCTATTACTTACGGACGGAACTGACCCTATGTTTAATAATTAGAAGCTTTAACTGCAAGACAAGCTCAAAGTTAATATAGACCACTTCCCTACTGCTTAAGCTAAAATGGCCTACGTCTTCGGCCGTACTAGCAGGGACGTATAGATGCATCTACGTCCGCAATATGCCTAGGACTTAGCAGACCCCTTCCTCTTTAGAGAAGAGATAATTGACTACCTATCTTCTATTTATAAGGACCCCTTTAAGATACAAAACGCCCGCCTTGATTACAAAGCCCTTAATATAAAAACAATAGAGACCTTTTTGGCCTTTTAGACCCGCTTTCTACACCTAGCTAGCCAAGCCTAAATTCCCTATAAAGACCTAATACTAGACCTCTTTAACAAGCTTACCCTAGACCTATAGCGCGCCGTACTGCCAGTTTTTACTACTGTATAGACGCTAAAGGTACTTACGGACCACTGCCTGGCTATTAATTAAGGCCTCTATCAAATTAAGGCATAAGCTAAGTGGTATAAAGCCAGAAACTCTTTAAACCAGACCATAAGCGCTATAAGAACGGCCCGTAGTGCCCTAGCACAATTAGCAACTCCTATAGCACTAGCCGTATAGCCTGCTGTCAATTCAGCAGCTAGCCGCGCAGCTAGCCCTGCCGCGGGTCCGGCGCATGCTTGGCCTACGTACAGCGACCCCTGCAAACAGGCCCTTAGCAATCAAGGGGCTTGCTTCTTATATAGCCAGAAGGACTACTTTACTAAAAACTGCCCGATAAAGGCAAAAACGGACGAGGTTCTGTTAATATAGGAGGATAGTGTAGAGTCAGAAAAAGAGGAACCCTAGAGGAAGACTCCTCTTTAGGGTTAAAAGGGATTAATATGTTACATGTTGATCTGGGTCAGCTAGTTGGTAGAAGAAGCTGCACTATCCCTTATACTTTATTTTGTAATGGATATTAAGTTTTAACCTCTACTTTAGCTGACTCTGGAGCGAATGCCTTTGCCTTAATAGACACTCAGTGCGCCGTAAAGCTGGCCAAATTTTTAAATGCGCCCCTTAAGGAACTGCCTAAACCAGTTCCTATTCGCGGGTATAACGGAAGAATAGGGCTATCTATTATAACTATCTTACGGATCTACCTCTGTGTTAATGGACGAAGGTAGTATAATGTCCCCTTTCTTATTACGGACCTAGGAAGCCATAATATAATCTTAGGAAGAAAATGGCTAGCCTATTTAGGCTTATAGCTTGATGTACGGAATAGATAGCTTCTCTAGCCCGAATCCCTACCCCTAACCCCTTCCTTTATAAAAGAAATTAGTATTATAATGGAGAACCTTATACGGCCCTAGATTAATACCATCTACTAAGCTAATACTATGCGTAGAGACTAGGCCTTTGAGAAGGACGTATAGCTTAATCTATAACGGATTTATATACTATACCGCCCCTAGACTACTTATGTTACGCTACCTGCACTAAAGACCTAGGAAATCAGTAGTAACCTAGCTAAGTCCCCTATGGAGAACTTAGGCCCTACGCAGCTACAAAGGAAGGCCAGGAATACCAGACGCCATACTAAACTGATAGACTGGAAGGACAACTTACGGAAAATGGAATATAAGCTAAGGAAGACTATAAACCCTATACTACAAAATACGGCCTAATAAAAGTCTGTAAAGAAACCTATAGACCTTCCCCCAGTTAATATCTGCTACATTAGCGCCGTAGGATTCTATCGGAACTTAGTCTAATTTAATACCGTTGCCTTTACCACTAGCTTATATAAAATTGATCGAATAATTAAGAAAAAGGAAAGCGAGCTTAGCGGACAGAAAGGCGAGCTTATGGATAAGGAGCTGGTAGAACAGAAACTACCCTATTAACACCAGAAATTCAAGGACGTATTCTTAAAGGCAGTATTTGATATGCTTCCGCCTCACCGACCGTATGACTACAAGATCGAGATCGAGCTAGATAAGGAAAACACCCTCAACTATAGCCCCCTTCATTAGCAATCTACTGCCAAATTACAGGCTATAAAGCAATATCTTATTAAGAACCTAGATAAGGGCTTTATTGAGCCTAGTAGTTAAGTCCCTTTCGCCTTACCAATTCTCTTTGTTAAAAAGCCAAATGGAGGACTTCATTTTTGTATTAACTACTGTAAGCTAAATAATATAACCCGCAAGGACCGCTATCTACTACCCCTACTTGATGAGATACTGGCCCGAATAAGTAGAGCTAAGGTTTTTATAAAGCTTGATATCCACCAGGCCTTTTACCAAATTAGAATAGACCCCAGATCCGTAAATCTTACTATATTTCGGACCCGTTACGGAATGTATAAATGTAAGGTACTTCCTTTTGGACTAACCAACGGACTAGCTACGTACCAGCGGTATATAAATAATATACTCTTTGACTACCTTAATAACTTCTATACGGCCTACCTAGATGATATTATAATTTACTCTAAAAATAAGCTGGAACACAAGAAGCACGTCTATAAAGTCCTATAACAGCTCCGCGAGGCTGGTCTCCAGGCCGATATTAAGAAGTTGGAATTTAGTGTTAAGCGTATAAAGTACCTAGGGTTTATTGTTAGTATGGACGGAATCAAGGCCAACCCAAAGAAAACGGCCGTAATTAACCAGTGGACACCCCCACAGACTGTAAAGGGGGTATAATTATTTTTAGGTTTCTGTAACTTCTACTGACATTTTATTAAGAACTATAGTAGGATCGCCTGGCCTCTTAACCGCCTTACTAGAAAAGACCAGCCCTTTTACTTTAACGCTATATATATGCAGGCCTTTAATGAGCTTAAAAAACGGCTGGTATCAGCTCCTCTACTCGCCTACTTTGACCCAGAACGGCCCTTAATGCTAGAAACGGATGCCTTAGACAGCGCAATAGCCGGTGTTTTTTCCTAGAAGTAACCGGACGGAGAATGGCACCCCATTATATACTATTCGAAGACTATAATAGATGCCAAGCTAAACTACCACATCTATGATAAAGAAATGCTGGCCATTATCTCTAGCTTTTAGCACTGGCGTGCGCAGCTAGAGGGGACCCCTAAGCCTATTAAGGTAGTTTCAGATTATAAGGCCCTAGAATACTTTATAATAACCAAGGCTCTTACGGCCTAATAGGCACACTAGGCGGATATCCTATCTTAGTTTAACTTCTTAATTATATATAGACCAGGCGCTATAAACCGTGTGGATGCTTTTATAAGGCGTAAACAGGACCTAGGTAACCAGACGGCTATAAAGATCTTATTATAGACCTAGACACTACTACAACCAGAGTACCTTGACCCCCGGATATAGGCAGAACTAAGTATAGACTCCTTGGGCGCCGAGATGTATCCTATTGACCCCTTAGGATTTGACCTTATTGACGAATTGCTGTAGACAAACCGTACAGCCTCTTCTCTATAGGAGTACTGTGAGAAGGTAAAAAACGTTACTAGCCCCTAGTCCCTTGAAAACGGATTACTTAAGTATTAGGAACGGCTAGTAGTAGTAGAGGAACAGAACTTACGGATTTGGCTTATTACTGAAGCATATGCCTAGGTCTCTACGGCCTACCCTAGAAAGAATAAGACCCGCAAAATTATTAGTGACCAATATTACTGGCCCGGAATGGTTACGGACATTGACTGCTATATACGGAACTACAACGACTGCTATAGGTCTATAATTCCGCGAGATAAGACCCTAGGACTATTAAAGCCACTCCTAATACTAGAACGCCCCTAACAGCATATCTCTATGGACTTTTATAAGCTGCCTACAGACCGTAACGGATATGATATGGTAATAATTTTGGTTAACCGTTTTGGCAAGCACCCGTTCTCAATCCCCTGTTATAAGGATATTAATGCTAAGGAGGTAGCCTAACTATATATCCATTATGTCTACCAAATTTACGGACTATTAGATACTATTGTATCTAACTATAGGCCGCAGTTTATATTAGCCTTCTGGAATAAGTTTACTCGGATCCTTGGCATTAAACTAAAGCTTTCTATAGTATACTACCCCCAGATAGACGGTTAGATGGAGATTATAAATTAATACCTGGACTAGAGACTCCGGCCCTTTGTTAACTACTTTTAGGATAACTGGGGCAAACTACTACCCCTAATGGACTACGCCCAGGCAACCCTACCCTATAACTCTACGGGGTTTGCACCTATCCAGCTAGAAATAGGATATTTACCCTATACTAGCTTTGACTGGAATAGACCAGAAAGCCCACAGACCGTACGCGAAAAACTATCTTATAAGGAAGCCTAGCAATACGCTAAACACCTAGAAGAAGCCTAGACGGTAGCCCGTAAAAACCTAGAAAAGGCCCAGAAATCGATAGAATAGTAGGCAAATAAGTATAGGCGCGAGCCTGACTTTACCGTGGATAATAGGGTCTGGGTTATAACAAAGAACTAGAAGATAGAACGGCCTAGCCGTAAGCTAGACTATAAGATGGCAGGACCATATAAGATCCTTAATAAAGAAGGCAACTCGTATAAGGTTAAGCTCCTAGACTTAATTAAGGTTTACCCTATCTTTTCGCCGGATAAGCTACAGAAGGCTGTAAATAACCTACTACCTAGACAAAAGAATGAGCCTCCCCTGCCAATTCAAGTTAATGGCGACGATGAATAGGAAGTTAATGAAATACTAGCCTATAAACTAGTACGAGGAACGCTACAATACTGTATCTAATAAAAAGGCTACGATCTAGACCTAACCTGGTACCCCGCCTGGAACTTTATAGGCTGCCCCTAGAAGCTTAAAGAATTTTATAACCAATACCCTAACAAACCCAGACCCCCGAAGTACCTTAATGAGTGGATGGAGTGCTGGTATAGTGAAGACGATAGGCTGCCTATTAAGTATAAAGATAAGAATACCCCACGGATATAATACGGACATATAAAGCCTGAGGGTAGGCTTTTTTGGAGGGGGGGGTAATGTTACGGCGCTAGTGGAAAACGGTGGATCTTTGCAGACGTGGATTATGGTAGACGCGAGTTACGTGACTTGAGGACCGTATAAATATTGAGCGGCGCTGCTATTCTTCTCCTTCCTTTCTCTAGCTTTGGATCCTCGTTTATAGACAATCCAATTGTATAGGCTTGCGCGTCCTTCTTCCCGTGCTTGTGCCTTGATTGACTGAGTTGCTAACATAGGTAATATACTATTAAGGTTGCTATATAAACTCCTTATTCTGCTAAGAATACTTCCTAAAATGTAATTATAAATCTTAGATCCCTATCTAATATAATCTTTATCAGTACTCTGTGCCTTATAAACACTTCTTTAATATAAATTCTAGCTATATTCCCCGCTGAGTTTTCCTCTATATATGCTATAAAGTAGTCCTACTTAGTTAGCTTATCCACTATTATAAGAATTATATTGTAATTTTATTTGGTAATAGGGTCCTTTAACTTTAGTAACTTTATAATAAAGTCCTATAATATAACCTCCTATAGTCTTTTTAGTATTTTAATATGTTGTAGCCCTCTATATAGCTTATACCTTATTAGTTTATTCCTTTAGCAATCTAGATATTCTTTTATAACTATTCTTGCTAGTCCCTAGATTCCTTAAATAATATACTCCTTTTAAAGTCTTAATACTAAGCCTATAGCTCTATTGTGTCCCTAAGTTATTCCCCTATAGAATTCTCTAATAAACTTTTCTATAATTAACCTTAGTACGTACATAGCCTCTTACTGCTTATACTGCTCTAAGTCTAGATCCTTACTTTATACCTCTTAGATCCTTTATAACTAATTACTCTTTAGTACTTTATAGGTCTTTTCTTCTCTTATTGCTATAATTTTGGGATAATTATACCTAATTAATCTATTTTTATCTTTATGTAACATTGCTCCTAATAGTTTTTTATTATTTTATAGCTCTACTTTTCTACTAAGTACGTCTACTCTTGCATTTTCAGTACCCTTAGTATGCTAAATTTTGAAGTGGTATTCTATAAGCATTTCCGCCTATCTAACCTATCTATAATTAAGTTCCTTTTTTATAGGCCTTATAAAAGGTTCTATATTTTTTAACCACTATATAATAAATCTTCTATAATAGTTATAAAACCCTAAAAACAATCTTAACTACGTAATATTCTCTAGTTCTTACTAACTTACTATAGCTTTAACTTTCTTTAGATCTATTTAGATCTTGCCTAGTTTAATAATAAATCCAATAAAATTGGTCTTTTAGGTAAAGAACTTGCATTTCTTAATTACTACTAGTATCTTTTCTTCTTATAGTCTCTTTAAGACCCACTTAATATATTCTCCGTATTCTTCCTTAGTTATAAAGTAAATATTATTATTATTAAGGTGTTCTCCTAATATACTATTAATTTACTTCTAGAATGTTACTAGTATATTTATAAGTCTAAACTATATAACTAATAGTTTATATAGTTCTTCCTTTAACCTAAAGACTGCCTTCTATTTATTACCTTCCTTAATTCTAATCTAATAGTACGCCTACCTTAAATCTATTTTTGTAAAGATTTATACATTACTAATTCTATTCTAGATTTTGCTAATTAAGGGTAAAGGATATTTATCCTTTCTTATAATGCTGTTTAACTGTCTATAGTTAATATATAACCTAAGTTTTCCGTTCTTTTTTAGTATAAATAGTATTAAATATTCTGCTAATAACTGTAACGGTCTAATATATCCCTTTTATAGGTTTTCTTAAATAAACTCTTTAAGTGCTCTTAACTTATCTTCTATTAATTTATAGATTAGAAAGAACTTTAAACTTATCCCTGGTTCTAATTCTATCTTATAATCCAATGCTATATACTCTAACAGCTTCTTACTTTCTCAGCTCTATAGCTTTTTTCTATACTTATAGTATCTCTTTAGTATATAACTTAGGTTTCGCTTAGTTTCTTTATACATCACTCTAACCTAGTACTATGCCATCTTAGTTTACTATCGTATTTTGCGTTATTAAGTATCCTTAATATTAACCTAACCTATAACCCAATTAATCTTTAGATTATATTCCTATAACTAAGGCATTCCTAATATTGCCTCATCCCTCTCTAATAGTAGGATATTAAAAGATATTTTAATACGTCTTCCTTTAATGCTTAACTAAATAGGTCCGGTTTTAAGATTAATAATACCTCCTCTATAGGCTATTAGATCTTCTAAAATTGTTATTAATAGGTATAGATGTTCCTTCTATTTATATGGTAATCCTATTCTTTTAACTACTGCTAGTAATATATAGTTCCTTATTACTCTACTATCTACTAGCGCCTTAAACTTTTAATCTTACTACTTAATTTATAAATTAAGGTGTTGTTCTATAATTCCTTTAAAGGTCTAAGGCTCTATTACTAGCTCCCTCTAATTTTATAGGCCTCTGCTTTTCCTAACTGTTGGTAACACAAGGTGATATCACGTAGCTACGGTTCGTAGATAGTATAATAATTGTTATTTCTTTTTCTTCCTCCTGCTTGAGAAAGGGTGAGGAGCTTAAGGCTCCTCGCCACGCTAGTGCCGCGGCGATACGTAACGGCAACTTGCCTTACGTAACGGCAACTTGCCTATATTCCCAACACTAGCAACTTTTCTTTTGCGGTTGCCATCTACATATATACACCGCTCGACTAGCGTAACAAATATTAATCCTCCTTACTTACTATTGCCATTGCAATATAAGTCTCGCTGTCCCAAAATTTGCCTTTTAGCACGTGGTGCTTTCTTACTTAGGAGTTATAGGTAGACATTTTATTAGAAGGGCCGCCAAGGCGCTAGTAGTAAGCGAGCTAATAGCGATTTTCTATCCTGGGGATGGAAAATCCTAATTAGCTAGTTTAAGTCAGGGTCTATAGAATATTATACTCCTACTCCCTTTTAACCCAACCTTTAACTTATATATATAGAGTGTTCGTATTAACAAACGTTTCTAGAGCCTTGTTTAGGTTTGCCTTTATCATTACGTCTACTAGGTTATCTTAACCGTTAATCTATTAAATCTCAAAGAGTTTTCGCCGTTTGTAGGATTAACGAAGTGCCATAATATCAATTATAAGGCGCTTCTCCTTTGTAGTACTAAGCTTAACCAAGCACTTATAGAGGGAGTATAAATCGGTGCATACGATTATAGGGATAATAGGAAGTTTAAGTCGATCTATAATTATCTTTAGGGTAGTTCTAATTGCAATTACTATGTTAACTCTACTAACTATTCCGTATATCTCTAACGCTAGAACGCTTTGAATAACGCGCTTACTCTTAGTTAAGCTCCAATAGATAAGATTGCTATAAATTATAAAGTCATTCTCTCCAGTAAATTTATTTGTAATAATAATTTTATATCCTAACTAGGAGCTAAAATCTTTGTTATTTATAAATAATCCATTAACAAATACAAAGAGCTTAGCGGTAGGAAGATTAATAGGCACATAGAGTAGTCCCCAATTAAGATAGTTTATTTGCCAGGAAAGACGTTTATTTAGGGCAAGAACGTTATCCTTAGTTAGTTCCTGGTGTTAGGCGGCAACAGAGAGATCAAATAAAGCCTCAGGTTAATAGATAGAAGCAACATAAGCTCTACAAGCGCGTTACTCCACATATCCTTGCTTTAGAGAATTAGCGTTAATAACGTTAATCTTCTTACCTTAACCCTTCTAGCGCAAAGCAATAGAATCCTTGTTTAGGGAGAGGGTGCATCTATTAAAGAGTAATAGTGTTATTAAATCAAGCTTTTCCTTTAGCTTTGCTATAAGATTTACCTTTACTAACTCATCTTCTTTAAGAGCTAAGAATTGGTCGTCTCCTAAGATAATTATATCATCAGTTTATATACTAATAATTCTGAATAGAGTTCCTATAGTTGTAATTAGGAAGCATAGGTTAAATATAGAAGTAGTTATTAAAAGCTTCTCTTTATAGTGCTTGCTGTAGGTAGCCTACCAATAGGTTCCTACCTCTGCAATTCCATATAATGGCTTAAGTACAACCATAATCGTATCTTTGGGATATTGGTAACGAATTTGCTCTAGAAGGTATGCTAATATTAAGCGCTAAAGGTACGTCTCTAATTGGGTATAAGCCTGAGTAATATCTCGCAAATAAACCGCCATTCTATTCTTTATTAAGGAGGGAGCTAGTGCAATAATAACTTGCTAACTAGCTCGTTAAATTATAGGAAATTATATAAGAATTACCTCCTTACCATTATTATTATAACCTTGGATAATAAGCCTTAATTTCTTAAATAGGGCGTCAGTAGCTTTGCCCTTAATTTCGTTAACCATTCTTAATTTAAAGATACGAACTTTATTAAACTTAGTAGGGTTATATTTCTTAAATTTAAAGACTCTTCTTGCGATAAGACTATTAATCTCCTGCTTATTAGATGCTTAAAAAGGAGCTCTTAAAGTTATAATACAACCTTCCTTTCAGAGCTGTTTTACGAGTTTAAAGTCAGCCTTCTCCTTAGCTGTTATAAAGGCCATTAATAGCTTAACTCTATTCTTAATAGCAGTAACAAATTGCTCTTCAAAATTAATAAGATGTTGGCGATTTTGTAATCCCTTTGGGCAACCTCTACCGCGTCATGGTTGCGGCGTATCTACTATAATTATATTAGAATTATGGTCGCCTTCTAGAGTATATTAATTATAGCTCTTCTCTAGGGCATTTTCTATGGTATCCTATAAAGGCTTAGAACTGTTATCTTTATAATAAGGCTTAATAACAGTTAAACAGAATTAAGTAGGTCCGTAAGGCATCTAAATAATACAAGTCTAGCCATTAATTGCAATGAGTTAATGTGGGCCTAACTATCCTCCCTTTTTACGCCATACGCGTACCTTAGACTAGAGTGGCAGATTGAGCATAGTTAAGGTGTTTAGGCCATTTCTCATTCCTAGTGCGTCGTTGACTTGGCGTGTGGCGTAGAGACGTTGTACCTCCTTCGTTGCCTTGCGAATAGCCTTAGCTTATTACACAACAGAGGGAGATAGTGGAGAATTATTAGTTATTTAAGGGTAGGCGCCAAAGACTAGTAATATGGGTACGAGTCTATCCGGGCTAGCAGAATTATTAACAGCTTTAACAGCTATTTGCAAGGTAAGTTCTTTGCTAGCATCCTTTAGTTCTAAAGAGATAATCTTATATACGCGGCGTAATAGCGCGTAATATCGCTCCACTTTTCCAACACTATTATATGCCTTAATAGGGACTTCCTTAACCTTAATTACCATTGCCTTTATCTATTATTAAAACTCTGTAGATAAGAAGTTCTTTCCTATATTATAGACAATTTAATTAGGGGGTCCTAGGTAGATATTAATCTAGCATAATTAAAGGGTATCCTATGCGTTCCTAGCTAATATATCCTTTAAGAAACGTGCGGCTTAGAAGGAGGTTAAGAAGTTAATAACTTAGAGTACTAGCTTGCCGCTAAGATACATAACGTTAACAATAATACAAAAGTTAAAGTTATAGTTATCTTTAATGGTGAACTTAAATCGGCCAGGGGACTTCTAGTTTATTTGGCAGTAATAGCAGTACTTTATAAAATGCTTAATTGCCTTAACCTTAACTTTATAACCTGCTCGCTAAAGAACCCTAAGCAATTAGTAAACAGATAGGTGGCCAAAACAATAGTATAGTTAATGTAACTCTAACTTAGTTAAATAGCTTTAAGCAACACTCCTTTCTGGTTATTAAAGGAGCAGCTAAAGGTGACCCCATTTACATATAATAGGCACCCGATTATCTCCCTACACAAGTATATTCTTAAGGTTGTCAAGCTTAACGCCTAATTTATCTATATCCCTAATACAGAATAGAAACAGAGTGTTCGCGGGAATAATATAGAAAGTAATATATCCTAAAGGGGTTTGGACCCTAATTATGCCAAGAGAGATTATACTAAATAAGTCTTTGTTAAGTTAGAAGCAATAACTCTCTAGAATATAGTCTCCCGCTATTTAGATATATAAAGTTGGCGATTCTTATTAGTTTTAAAGTAAGCTCTGGTAAGCTAAAGCATTATATTAAAGCTATAGTTTTTACCCGCAATATAGTCGTAATAGAATGTCGCCGCCTGTCCCTTTAACATAATAGAGAAAGCGTGGTGGTACTAGTGGCCTTAAATTCCAACCTTATTGCAACAGTTATAAAAGACCTATAGTTTTATTCCGAGTATGTTATACAGTTCTCCTCTAAACTTTTTTTCTTTGTCCAAATATACCTTTATCAGATTCGTAACTTCTCGTAATAGAGGCTTACTAGTTAGCTAAAGTGGAGGCAGTAAAGGAGGTAGAGGAAGAGTACCTCTAGGTAGAAAAGTACCTCTAGGTAAAAGAGTAGCGTTCTAGGGATTTAGATACGAATTAAAGTTACCTTCTAAAGAATATTGGTTAGTTTTAGGTTTCTATAGTTAACGTATAATCTCAGCTTCCATCCATACTGGCTCCTCTGTTCTAATAATAACGGCCTAAATGTTACTAGTAATTGGGTTACTATTCTCAGCAACATATACCCCATTCCTACGGAGGAAGTCTTAAAAATCCCAGATAATATTAACATTTCCAAGTACCTAAGTATCGGCAGTCCATCCTATAAAATCCTCCCTAAAATATTCCCATAGTTGTACATTGGCGTAGTGTCTACTTTGGTAGAAGAGAATATGGTATAGGAGGAAGCCATTAACTTGTTTTGCTATATAGGTTGTTATATTAAAAACGGGAAAATCGTCCTAATCTTCATTAATAAGTTTCGCGTACGTGGCTACCCCTAGTAGTAAGGAGTCTCTCCAGTTGTTAGCCATGTTTTTGGAGGAAGGGAAGTGTTATAGGGTTATAGGAGAGGAGGTATTATTAGTATAGGGATTATTAATTGTCGTTTAGTACGCGTTTAGACGAAAATCTGCAATTATAGGGCTCAGGACCAGTTCTGGCCTTAAATCGCGAAGACTTATAAAGCGTGTTATTCTACGTAATAGACGCAAGAATCTGTAATCTAGAAAAGGCTTAGGACTAGTTCTGGCCTTTAAATCCTTAAATTCGTAGAAGAGTTCTATTTAAGGTTCAGGACCAGTTCTAACCTCAAAAAACAGCTTCCTTTAGCACAAGTAGCACTGGTACAGTGGCTCGTCTCTTCTTGGGAATACTTAGCTGCTCTATAGTATAACAGTAAAGTTAACCACTAATTAGTGTTAGTAACACAAGGTGATATCACATAGCTACGGTTCATAGATAGTATAATAATTATTGTTTCTTTTTCTTCCTCCTGCTTAAGGAAGGGTGAGAAGCTTAAGGCTCCTCGCCACGCTAGTGCCGCGGCAACACGTGACGGCAACTTGCCTCACGTGACGGCAACTTGCCTGTATTCCCAACACTAACTATTAGCTATTAAATCTTAGCTATACTTGGTCCTTCTTAGGCTAATACTTAGTTTGCTTCTTTTCCTTAATATACTATAAATATATATTCTCTAGGCACTCCCACTACCATTATCTATCTAAGCATTCTTCCATAAGGAATCTTCTTAGTTAAAGTATTAAGTTTTCTAACTCCTAAACTTCTACTAGGTGCCATCTATATATATACTTAGTATCTCTGTACTACCTTTCCTCTATTATTTAATATACCCTTATTAGATACTTATAATATTTATTCTTTGGTGTTCTATATATATTATATATATTATTTACACATATAATCTAAGCTAATGTGTAATATACTAGGTGTTTTAGGTTAACTCTTAGTTTATCTTTATTCTTAAGTTTAAACCTTTCTTATATTAACCTAAACGCTACTATCTTATTTGCTAGTACTAATACTTATATTATCTCTTTCTAGTCTATAGCTTGTTCTTTTAGGTTCTTTAATATTATAATTAAGGCTCCTTTAATATAACTTATCTACTTCTCTAATATGGCTTAATCCAGTATAGCCTTCTTATTTAGCTATATATAAAAATCTTCCCACCTATTATTTCTGCGTTGCCTATACTACCTGTAGTATAGCTCCGTAAGTATATACGATTTATTTATAAGGAAGTATTTTTTTATTACTGCGTTATTATATCCCTTTATATATTATTCTATAAATCTAGTTAAAATCCCTAAATCCCCTTCTTGTTCTAGGTTATTAAGCTGCTTAGCCTATAGTATACCTGCCTTTAGCCTATTAGTAACCTTTTATATAGGTACTCTATCCCTTATATATCCTAGTATACTAGATTTCTAATTTAGTTTCTGTTCCTGCTATATAATAATTTATTATCTAAACTTATTTATACTTTTCTATTTTCTGTGTCTTATAGCTAGATCCTTAAAGTCTTCTCGCTTCTTAATTGTTATATTAACTTTTTAACCTTTAGGCTAAACACTATATTTACCTAGAATTGCTATAGACCTTATTTATTTCTTAAAATCTTAGTTCCCTAGAAATTCTTATCCTATACTTATTTATTTACCTTTAAACTAAGCTGCTGCCCTTTCCTATTAGGTTTCGTCTATAGGTTCTTAGGTATATCTTATCTTATCTTAAGAATCTTAAGCGTCTCTTATCTCTTTCTAAGAATCTTAAGCCTATAGCATTTTACCTTTATTAAGTAGTAAGTTAGCACTAGTAGTTATCTACTTACTTAATTATCTTTAGATATTGCTCCTTACGTTTTATAAAGTAATAGATACCGTATCTAATGGTGTTATAATACCCGTTACTAAACTGCGCTTTATAGTGGTCTTAGTCTCTACTTCTATTACGTTATTAAGGTTTAAATGCCCTTAGTTAGCCCCCTTTTCTTCCTTATTACTATTAATTAATAAGTACTCTAACTCCATTATTATTTCTACTAATTTTTATCCATATATTATTATAATATCTTAATCTAGCTTATAGAGTTAATTTTGTTCTTTATCTAACTCTTTAGTTTCCTTAAGTGCCTTTAACTCTGGCTCTTATAGCCAATAGCTTATACTATACTTAGCATCCTTATAAATTTGGCATATATTATTATAATAAAACACAAAGTGCTTAATTAAATACTTTTTAGTCCTGCGTAATATACCTATATTTACATTATTATACTTTAATAACCTTGTGCCCTTTACTATATAGTTACTTTAATTACCTCTATAGTCTTTAGTAAAATAACCCTATTTTCCATAATTTATATAAGCTTCTTTTTTAAACTATTTTTTTTATTATAGAGTCCGCCTAAATGTCTTCTACTATTAAGATCCCTAGTTTAGCCTCTACTCTTTAGTCCTATAATTACTTAATTCTTAACCTCTAGGTTTTTATAGTTTCTTATTTTGCCTTTAGAATTCGTTAATACCGCTTAAGTCTATTAATTCTAGCCTACTATTCTATAGTTTATAACTCTATATCTGCCGTTATATGCTCTACGCTTTATACAACTATAGAACTCTATCTTGCCCTTTTTTAGCTTATTCCCTTTAATAAATCCTATTATTAATCTTTATTAACTAGTTAATTAATTCCTATATAGTTGTTATATCTTCTATAAGAATTATTACGTCCTAGACTTTTACCTTAAGTCCCTATTTATACTATACCATAAGCGCTTAATTATTCTATTTAACTTATATTATGAGTATTTAAAACTATATTATATACTTAGTTGCTAAAGTATATTATACTAGATTTTAGAGTTTTCTTTCTGCTATAGTTATCGCCTCCAGATTCCTAAATATCTACATTAACTATTCCGCGAACCCGTTTTGACTAAAGAATATATACCGTACTTCTTAGTTAGTAGTTAATATACCACTTACCTATATTTCCGTAAGGTAAGGTTTAAACTACTTAAGTACCCTTATAGATAAGAATAGTCCTATATACGCCACTTAATCTATAACTATCGCTAGTTTTACTTTTTCTTATATTACCTTAAAGCGTATTTATGTAAGGAACCCTTTAAGTTTTAACTTCTCCTCTAAAAATTGCTTAATTAAAGGTAACTTAATCTTTACTACGCTAATGCTATTAATTCTATCTTTAAGTGCCTTATTATTATCCTATAGTCTATTAACCATTTTTTATAACTATCTAACCGTAACTAGTTGCGAATTAGTATCCATTATACTGGTATCCCTACTAGTACCTAAGGTAGTTACTACCGTTTATAGTATTATAACCGGTGCTTTTAATAGCATATTATTTAACTTTATTAATACTAGAACTAAGTAGTAAATGTGTAATAAAGCCTTATAGGAAATACTACGGTAGACTTATTATTAGACTAGGTGTGTAGGTAAATAAGAAGTTAATAATATAATAATAATTGGTAGAGTGGTTGCCCAATAGATTAACTCTAATTATATTCTGAGATTTACTATAAAGAAAGGAACTATCTAGGTAGGGACTGTGGTTCTTTAAATATATAAACTACGCCTAAGAAATACTAAGTACGTAAGGTATATAAGGTACGTTTAGTATATGACGTTCCTTATAGAACCTATAGATCCTACGTTCTAAAACGGCAAAGTGACCTATTATATGACTTGGTTACCCCTCGTCCCATAGTTTAACTAGTTCTAGCACCTCACGCGCTTCCACCACTAGTGTACTTATATTCTCTCTTAGTAGCCGTACTACTGCTAATATAAGGTCCGTAACACTACTATATATATAAAATATATATAGCTTAAAGATAGAAGAAGCCAATTGCTCTATAGCGGTTTTAGTCTCTACTTCTATTGCATATTTAAGGTTTATATATGTGAGGGCGCGAAGAGGCTTTGGGGAAGATTTAAAGGAATAATATAAATTCTATCTAAATCTAAGAGTATATAGTTCTTGTAGAGTACAAGACGTTGTGTAAAGAAGAGAAAGGAATATAGGAAACTTGTAACTAAATATTTAGGGTCTTGGCAGCAGACGCGTGGGTATAAGCCTATGTGGATTTTAACAGGTTTCGACTAAATTCTATTACATTAGTGGAATTTAGTGGAAACTGGTGGAAATTAATTAAGTTAGCGGAATTTGGCAGAGTTTAATTAACTTAGCAGAATTTAGCAGAATTTAATTAAAGTATTAGAATTTATCTGTTAAGTGTTTTACTAAGATATTTCTACTATGACTAGGCTAGTCCTATTATAGTACCCCCCCCCCTCCCCTTTAGCCAAAAGTTTAAAATAATTCAACTTAGTTAAGAATTTATAATTTTATTGCGGGTTATATTTTAGCGCTAGGTGGCGGTCTTGGCGAGGCAAATCTAACTAATTAGACAACTTTAACCAGCGGTTAAAGTTCCTTAATATTTTACGTGTTACGTAACCATATTATAAATATTATAATACTTTTTAAGTTCTTTTTAAATTCGAGTTTCCTGCTATTGTGTTTCGTGTATTTATATTAAGTAGCAGTTATTTACCTTTATGTTATATCTATCCAGCCAGAGCAGGCTGCAAAGGATGGTCTTTATAGAATTCTTTTACTAGGGAAGGCGCGTTAGCCTTAATTTATTTATAGGTTTCCCAGGTTTATATTTTATATCCTTCCCACTTAATAAGAAGTTTAAATTATTTAAATTATATTTTTTATCGCATATTATTAATTAAGTTAATAAAGTAAGAACTATTACCGTTATTAATAATTATGGGAGGTAGTAATGGCACTTCGCGAGTTATAGAATTATCTTTTAAGGGTTATAGTAAGCTTACGTAAAATATTAGGTATATTTTTATCTTAATTGGCAGTTTAAGCTTATAGGCATACGGGCTTAGTTTCTTCTTAATTTAGTATAGGCCTACAAACTTCTAATTAAGTTTCTTTAAAGGCCGTTAAGTCTTTAGGTTTTGTATATTTAGGTAAACTATATTACCTTCCTTAAAGTCCCATGCGGGGGCTCGTCCTTTATTTATATGCCATTCCTATAACGTTTAAGTGTACGTTAATTTACTTTATAATAGTTCTGTTAACTGCTTTATTTAATTAGCGAAGTTATATACGTTAATTAACTAGATCCGTTTAATTATAGGTCCTATTATATTAATATTAGGTTATGGCTTAAATCCAAGTTAAGGGTCTTGTCCGTAGGTTATATAAAATAGTGTTATACCTGGTAATACGTTTATTATATTATTCGCAGTAAACTTAGCTAAAGGCAGCTATTTTTCCCAGTTGTCTTATAGGTAGGAGTAGTATATTTATAGGTATTGTTCTATAATCGCGTTTATAATTTTAGTTTAACTATCTATCTCCAGATAAAATATAGTTAAAAGTTTTATTTAAATGCTTAATTATTTATATAGAGCTTGCCAGAAGTCTGAAATAAACTAGCTTCTATAGTTAGATATTATTAAGTTAGGAAGTCTATATAGCTTAAAGACATACTTAATAAAACATTCGGCTACTAATATTGCATTAATTAAGTCTATGGGAATTATATATTGCATTTTTATAAGGCAGCTAATAACTACTATAATATTTATAAACCCATTACTATTAGGCAAATCAACTATAAAGTTAATTAAGATGTCGCGCCATCTTGGTATTGGAATTGGTAGTGGTTAAAGTACTCCTTACTTCTTTATATAAGAGGTCTTTCCATATACGTATATCCTGTATACTTAAACGTATTTTTGTACATAGTTGTGCATTATAGGCTAGTAGTATACTTGTTAAATAATTTTATAAGTCTTTATATGGCCAGGATGCCCTACTATAGAAGAGTTGTATATAAATTTAAGTATCTTAAATTATAAAGGTTTGGAATTTGGAACTACTATCCTCCATTAATAGTACAATCGGTCGTTTTAAATCTTGTATTTAGTAAGTATAATATTCTTATACTGTTATTTTCCTATTTAAATTACTTTCACTATATATATTATCTATACATTGTTCTTATATTTGTATTCCATTAGCTTATTAATTTCTATTTCCCATTTATTAACTTCTAATTTATTACTATTAAGTTCCGTGTTTAGGAATATAGGATATAGTTTTTTAAAGCGCTTAGCGGGTAATAAGATCTATAATTAATTTATAATCTGGTTATTTAAAGCATTTACAGGTAGGTCCTGTAATTATTATATTAATGCGTTAGGCTTCTAATTAAGTTTACCTAGTTAGTATATAATTTTAAAGTTAAATTATAATAAATATTTAGCCTAATAAGTTTGGCGCTGCGTTAATTGCTTTATAGTTATAAAGTACTATAGGTTCTTATAGTCCGTTAACACGCGTATTAGGAATAATAATTCTTTAAGCTTAGAACGCCATTGTTTAAAGCATCTAATAATTATAAGTAGTTCCTTATTATATATTTTATAGTTTAATTTAGTAGGGGCGAGTTTCTAAGAGAGAAAGGCTACTAGATATAGCTTGCCGTTTTTATTATATTGCGACAACACTCCCCCTAGCGCATAATTGGATGAGTCTGTTTTAATAATATATTTAAGGTTAGGGTTAAAGTAAGTAAGAATTAGAGTAGTTATAAAGCGATATTTTAAGTTATTAAAAGCTTGTTTATATTTAGCGGTCTATTTAAATTTTATATTCTTTTTTATTAGGTTTACTAACAGCTAAGCAATTTCTAAAAAGTGGTTAATAAATTGTTGGTAGAAGTTTATAAATCCTAGAAAACCTTAAATGTTTTATATATTGCTAGGGCTTTCCTAGTTTATAATTACAGTAACTTTTTTAGGGTCTATTTTAATTCTATTACGGGATATAATTAAGCCTAAATATATAACCTCTAATGTATGGAACTTGTATTTCTTAATATTATATTATAAGTCCGTATCTTATAGTTATTTAAGAACCATTCTAATGTGTTTTTAATGTTTAGAAAGCAAGAATAAGTAGATTAAGATATTATTAATATACGCAGTAATAAATATATTAAGGAACTTACGAAGCGTATTATTAATATATTGCTAAAACGTACTAGGACCGTTCTTTACGCTAAATAGTATTACTAGGTATTTAAAGAGTCCCCATTGTATATAAAAGGCTATATACTTCTTATCTCCTTTATATATATAGATTTAATTAAAGGCGGTAACTATATTAAGCTTTATAAAGTACTATACCTTTATTAAATAGTTAAGCGTTTCTTAAATTAGGGAAATTAGATATTAGTTTTAAATCATAATTGTATTTAGAGCTTAATAATTAATATATAATCTTAAGCCTTCTTCTAGCTTTTTAATAAATAGTATAGGTAAGGCAAATGGAGATTAACTAGGGCAAATAAATCCTTTTTCTAAATGCTTATTAAGATATTATTGCATTATAAGCAGTTCTTCTTATAATATACCATATAGCGGACCAAACTTTGGTATTATGCTAGGCTTAAGTTCTATTTTAAAATTGTGCTTATTTTAGTGCGGGGCTAGTTAGTCTATAAATTGTTTTTTAAACTTATTAATTAAATTATGGTATTCTTTAGATATAAGAGGTTAAGGATTAGTATATTATTTTGGCTCTAGTGCTTTCTTAATATCTTCTATAGTTATAGTAAAGATTTTATAATTTTGTCTTTTTGCTAATAAGATAAAAGGTGCGGCCTATATTATATAAATTTTAAAAAGTTTTAACAAAACGTCTTTGCATTCTTTACTATAATTAGCAGTTATAGATTTATTATATTGGCTTAAGGTTCGTGGTAAGGGTAGTTTATATTATATTAAATTTAAATAGTTGTATATATGTTCGTAGGGCAAATAGTTTTTTAAGTAATAACTTTAGCAGTAGGTTGTACGGAACTTTATTATTTCTTTAACCCAGCTAATTAAAGGGTTGTATTATTTTAGCTATCTATATCTAAGTATTATCTTATAATGCTTTAAAAGTGTTATAAATAGGGATATATATTTAAGGTGTTCGCCTATCCGCAATTTTATAAGAGTATAGTATGTTAGTTCGCTATATATTAAGGGTTTGCCATTAAAGCCTTATAGGCCTTAGGGCTTATTAAGTTTCTTTAAATTTAGGCGTTAAGTTTTTATATAGTTCGTATTAATAAAGCCTATGCTGGTAGCTCCGCTGTCTATAAGAATTTATACTTCCTTCTATTTACTAAGTATTTAAATTTCGCTAAGTACATTAAAGGAGTTATATTGTGTATTAGCGCTAGAAGAGCCTAGACACTTATACTCTTCCACTTTTTATCCTAAGGCGCGACTTGGCCTTAGGATAATTTGTTTTCCGAGTTAACTAAAGGCAAGGTGCTTTATAACGTCTAAATACGATTTATGGAGTGGGTATAATTTAAGGAATAAGTACAACTTAAGGAATAGGAGGAACTATAGCTGACCTTTTTAAAGGGGTGAGTTCGGCAATACTTTTAAATATGTCCTTTTTTACTATATCCAAAGCATTCTCTATTTATGGCTTAAGTTCTTTATTTGTTGGTTCTCAAGGGTGTATAGAATTGGGTGGCATTAAAGTCTATAGGGTTATATATAGGGCTTTTAAGTCTTAGAGAAGGATCGCGCCTTAAAGCATATACCGGTTTCGTAGAGTTTTAAATATAAGGTATAGTTAACTTTAGAGAACGAGTCTATTTATTATATTAAAGGTCTTTATCTATTTGTTAACATATTATAGTAAATTTAGATAGGTTTTTCGGTAGTTCTCTACCTACTAATTAGGCTTTAATCTTATCTAAAATAGCTTATTAAAGGGTAGCAACTCTAGTAGCTTTATTTCAATCTAGCTCGTTAATAAGGCCTAAATTTTTTTAAAAGAAGCTAGTAAAGTCTTAGTTCTATTATTGTAGGTTTTTAAGTTTGGTAATAGCTATATGTTCGCGGCTGGCGTTATTATATATTCGTTCTAGCAGAGAGATAAAGGTTTTAAAATTAATAAAAGTGCTATTATAGAAGGATAGATCTATGGTTTATATAGCATCCTTACTTAAATAAGACATTCTATAGCTAACCTTGCTAGCCTTAGTAGGGTATTAATTATAGTTTGTTAAGAGTTTAAGATAGAGCTTAGTTATAAAGGGATATAGGTTATTTTAGTTTTTATTAAACATTAGAGGATTAGGGAGCTTTTTAGATTTTATAGTAGGTACTACGTTTGCTATAGGTGTAGGTTAAGCTACTGTTACTAGTTTAGTGTTCGCATTTAACAGGTTAGGTTTAGATACTATTATTTTAATTTTATTTATAGATGTTGCTATTAGGGTCTATAATATAAATGCCTTAACGTTATAGAGTTCTTTATAGAGTGCTTCTATTAATTACTAGTGCTAGTCTTCTAGTACAGCCCGCTGCTGTCACGATAACGATGTATCACATGCGAACGCTAGATAAACAAGCATCAGATTCATGGAATTGATAGCTACATACGGCTGTCGTGAAGACTCAAAAGGATTGCTGGAGAGCTCGACAGGAATGCAACTGCGGCTGAATCTATATAGGGGCAATCGGGGCGGATAAACTATCTGCCAAGCGATATCAAACAAGGAAAGGAAAGCTACGCGTCTAGCGTAGCGCGTGTCGCGGGCAGTTCCGTGACAGCTGCTAAGCTAAGACATCTATAAAGAACTGTTATATTATGGTTAACTGTTCCTTAACTAGGGTTATAATACTTATAGTTATTAAAAGGGATTTGGGTTCATTTGCTATTTTAATAATAATTATTTTAACGTAACGTAATATAAGGGCGTAAAGAGGCTTTAGGGAAGATTTAAAGGAATAATATAAATTCTATCTAAACCTAAGGGTATATAGTTCTTGCAGAGTATAAGATGTTGCGTAAAGAAGAGAAAGAAATATAGGAAACTTATAACTAAATATTTAGGGTCTTGGTAGTAGACGCGTAGGCATAAGCCTATGTGGATTTTAATAGGTTTTAGCCAAATTCCATTATATTAGTGGAATTTAATAGAAACTAATAGAAATTAATTAGGTTAGCGGAATTTGGCAGAATTTGATTAATTTAGCAGAATTTGGCAGAATTTAATTAAAGCGTCGGAATTTATCTATTGAGTATTTTACTAAGACATTCTTACTATAACTGGGCTAGTCCCGTTATAATATATTCCTAGCTAACCGCTTTTTCTTTCTTATTGCTGTTAACTAATAAGTACGCTAACTCTATTGTTATTTCTACTAATCTTTGTCCGTATATTGCTATAATATCTTAATTTAGCTTATAGAGTTAATTATACTCTTTGTTTAACTTTTTAGTTCCTTTAAGTTCTTATAACTCTAGCTCTTATAGCCAATAGCTTGCGCTATACTTAGTGTCCTTATAAATTTGGTATATATTATTATAATAAAACATAAAGTGCTTAATTAAATACTCCTTAGTTCCGCGTAATACACTTATATTTGCATTATTATACTCTAACGACCTAGTGCCCTTTACTGCGTGGTTACTCTAACTACCCTTATAGTCCCTAGCAAAATAACCCTATTTTTTATAATTTATATAAGCTCCTTTTTTAAACTATTCTTCTTATTATAGAGTCCGCCTAAATATCTTATATTACTAAGATTCCTAGTTTAGCCTCTACTCCTTAGTCTTATAATTACTTAATCCTTAGCCTCTAGGTTTCTATAGCTTCTTATTTTATCTTCTAGATTCTTTAGTACTACTTAGGTCCATTAGCTCTAGTCCGCTATTTTATAGTTTTTAATTCTAACTTTGTTATTGCGTGCTCTGCGCCTTATATAACTATAGAACCCTATCTTGCCCTTTTTTAGCTTGTTTCCTTTAATAGATCCTATTATTAATCTTTATTAACTGGTTTATTAATTCTCATATAGTAGTTCTATCTTTTATAAGAATTATTGCGTCCTAGACTTTTACCTTAAGTCCTTACTTATACTATGCTATAAGCGCCTTATTATTCTATTTAACTTAATCGCTAAAGTTTATTATATTAGCTTTTAGAGTTTTCTTTCCGCTATAGTTATTGCTTTAGGGTCTCTAAATATCTATATTAACCATTCTGCTAATACATTCTAGTTTAAGAATATATACCATACTTCCTAATTAGTGGTTATCGCGCCGCTAGTTTATATCTCCGTAATATAAGGTTTAAACTATTTATAAGCTCTTTCTATTAAGAATAATCCTATATACGCTATTTAATCTATAGGTGTTACTAGTTTTGCTCCTTCTTATATAACCTTAAAATGCATTTATATAAGAAATCCCTTAAGTTTTAACTTCTCCCCTAAGAATTGTTTAATAGATAGTAGCTTAACCTTAGCTACTCCTATCCCATTAATCTTATCCTTAAATATCCTATTATTATCCGTTAGCTAGTTAACTATTTTCTATAACTGTTTAACCCGTAACTAGTTATAAGTTAGTATCCCTTATACTAGTATTACCTAATAATCCTAAGGTAGTTGCCGCCGTTAATATTATCGTAACTAGTGCTTTTAGTGGTATATTATTCGACTTTATTAATACTATAACTAGATAGTAAATGCATAATAAAGCCTTATAGGAAATACTATAGTAGACTTGCTAATAGGCTAAGTATATAGGTAAACAAGAAGTCAATAATGTAATAATAACTTATAATAAGTAAGTAGCTTACTACTTATCTTAACTAGCCTATAATTATATTTTACCGCCGGTTTTTATATAATTAAAAGAGGTAAAGGCTGTGTTATTAGTCGAATAGAGGACTTAAAAGTGCGGTAAACGAGTTTATTAAGGAACGCTTAATGGCCCGCTTTATATGGCTAACTAAGGTAAGTGAATAATGAGAATGTCACGGGGCGCGGAATAGTGGCTGCTGAACGTATATATTCAAGGAGTCTACAAGACATTGCGCGATCAATCGTAAGGATCGAGGGCGTAGGAAGGTGATATACTACGCGTAGCTGACATAAGCTATACGCGAAGCGTACGCGAGGGCACGGGGTTCCGCTAGGGAGTCTCCCATGGAGGCTCCTGCGGCGGCGTTCCGTGACAGAGAATTTAAAGCATTTAGTAGTAATTATAGTACGGAGGAAGTTAAATAGAGGTCGTTAAGTCTTCTAAAAGCGCCTCTAAGTAAGCTAACATAACCTTAGTTAATTAACTATTTTAATACCTTTTATATAATAATTATAGACATCTAGAAGCGTTATAATTACTAGCTAAGCCCTAGTATTATTCCTAAATATCTTTCTAGTTTATAAGGCGCCGCTAGTAGGGATATAAATATACTATATATAAGGGCGCGAGGAGACTTTAGGGTAGATTTAAAGGTATAATATAAATTCTATCTAAACTTAGGGGTATAGCTCTTGCAGGGAACAAGACGTTACGTTAAGAAGAGAAAGGAATAATGCGAGAATTTTATAATTAAATAGTTAGGGGTCTTAGTGGTTAATGCGTGCGTATATATATACGCGGTCTTTGACGGACTTTAGTAGAATTTAATTAATCTAGCAGAACTTAGTAGAAATCGCTAAAGCTAGCAAAATTTGACAGAATTTAGTTAAGGCGTTAGGTTTTATCTGTTAAGTATTTTACTAAGACATATTTACTATAACTAGGCTAGTCCTATTATAGTACCCCCCCCCCCTTTTAGCCAAAGGTTTAAAATAATTTTATTATATATTGTATTTTTGTGTTAGGTAGTAATATAGCGTTTTACTGGTTCTAATTGTTAAATAGACTAATTAGGATTTTCTATCCCTAAAATAGAAAATTCGCTATTGGCTTAGTTAAGGCGGTAAGCCGAACTAAAATCTTTATAGTAGGTCTTATTAAGGCAAATTAAACCAATTAAATAACTTTAACCGCTAGTTTATTACGGACCTTATATTAATAGTAGTATAGCTACTTAGGGAAGATATAAATAAACTAGTAATATTGGCGCGGAAGGCGTTAGAACCAGTTAAACTATAGGACAAGGGGTAACCAAGTTATATAATAGATTACGTTACTAGTTCGGTATATAGGATCTATAAGATCTGTAAAGAACGTTATATACTAGATATACCTCGCGTACCTTACGTACTTAGTATTTCTTAGGCGCAGTATTTTATATTTAAAGGACTATCTTTTACTGCAGTTATTAGAGCCGTATACTCTAATTAGTATATTAATGGCGAAACGGTAGCTTATAGCTTTAATTTTCATAAAATTAGTTCTCTATTTAATATAATTATAAAGCCCAATATAGAGCGTGTAATGGTTTTGTTTTATTCCTAATTAGCATTACTAAAGCCAATTAGTGTAAGGTTTAGGTTCTTATCGCCTCTATAGGTAATTCCTCTATTGAGCAAGCCGGCTAGGTCTTAAAGAATAAGCCTTACGGCCGTTATATAGATAGAGGGAGGATTATAGGCGAAATGGCTTACCGTTAATACCGCAAAGGCGATATCTAGCTTTATTTCTATTATAGAAAATATAACTAAACCAACTATACTCTAGTATCTTCTAATGTCGTCCTCGCTAGTAGTTTCTTAATTAGCTATAAGCTTAATTAAGTGCTTTATAGGTACCGGTAAGGTATTAGCCTTTTGCAATTTAAAGCGTTTAAGAGCTTTAATAAGGTAGGCTTGCTATAAAAGTATAAACTTCTTCTTTATTTAATCTCTTATAACTATTATACCTAAGTAAAAGCTTATTGGCCCAAGATCTATTATTTAAAAGGCTGCGTTAAGCTCTACTTTCGCCCAATTTACTACCGCTATATCTTTTAGGCCGCTACCTAAGCTAGAGGTATTTAATATTCCATGCTTGTTTTATAGAAGGAAGACTAGCGTGGGTAAAAACGCGTAAGAACGATATCCATAACTATAAAAACACTAAAAGTTAGTATATAAACTCTATTTTATATATAGACTTAAGCCTTACGCGTAAATTAAGTAATTGTTAATAATAAAGTTAATTAATCGCAGGTGTTGAAATCTCCGTGTTTTTGGCGCGGGAAAACGGGGGAAATCGTGCCAAGGATTGCACGAATTAACGCATACGCCATATGGCCTCGTGACTGCCCTTGCTTATACGGCTCGTTTGAGGCAGGAGAGAAGCTAGTCCAAGGTTGTATGTTCCTTGGCTCTAGCAAGATCAGATATCTGTTGATTATTTCATTCATTATACTGTATATTCACTGCATCGCCTTCCAAATATCCCGGCTCAAAACCAAGAACAATGCATTTTATTCATTATTCTAACTACTCACCCACTCCTCGTACGTACCAAGCATTCTCCTGTCCATCATCTACTCATCATATTCCAACGTAAGCGTCGTAGGAATCGGACTCTCATTCGCATTAGCATCCAAATACTTCCTCATCCTAACCCCCGCAAACTCCTCTTCAACCCTGCTAAAATGCCCTTGCCTCCCATTCGCTCTCCTAACATTCTTCAACTTAAACACCTCTTTCAACGTAGCAGCCAAGCTACACCTAACAAGCCTCGCCCCAAAGCAGTAATGCATTCCGTTCCCAAGCAGAATATAATCCTTAAATGGCCGATGCGGATTAAGTTTTTCCGGGTTGGGGAATTGAATTGGATCCATGGCGGCGACTGAGGTAGCAATTAGAACGGTGTGTCCGGCTTTGATGGAGATGGGACCACGGGCTCCGTCGGTGAAAGTTATGTCTTTTACTGCTACGCGTGGAAGGCCCGGAACAACGCCCGCGTGACGCATACCCTCGAACACGAAACCTTGTAATTCCCTCTCGGAAGCCTCGTCATCCAAATGAGCAAGCTCCACAATCCTCGCCTTGTATTCCTCATAGCCCTCACTAAGGTACAAGTCTATAAGCAAAGAAGCCTGCTGCGTCAGGTTCCCGGCAACAGGGGCGCCCATTCCGATACAGTCTCCTACTAGATCTCCAGTCGGGAGTTTCGACGCGTTGAGAGCGTGGTAGATGCGATCGGCCTCCGGACTGACGGAGAATGCTGAGCCTTTGGCTAACCAGTCCACGATGTTTTCTATGATGCCTTGTTGAGTCTTAAGATGCGCTTCGAAAATCTGCCGGAGTACAGGGGCGGCTTTTCGTGCGCCGTCTCGCAAAGTCCATTCGTTTGCGGGGATGATGTTAAAGGATTGGTACATGAAGAGAATGAGGTAGATCATGAATAATTCCGGCACTGAGACCAGTCCGTGAGGCGTCTCGGCAGTTTTGAGCGGGATGGCGAACCGCTGTGCGAGCCAGAGGATCGGGGTGACGTTCGTGACGTCCCGGACTATATCGATTGAGCGTCTAATGCTGTTAGAATAATTCAGGGAATGGTTCTTGATGAGCTTCGCGACGTTGGTGCGGAAGAACTGCGTTACATTTGCTTCGAAACCGTCTTCAAAGAACACTTTGTGCAAGAGCTTGGAGCGGGGATCGTGCCGTGTGTCGTCGTCCCAGCCGATCATGAAGTCGTGGCCGTCAGTGCAGTCCCGGATGGCTTTTTGGTACATGACACGGAAGTTTTCGCGGTCTTCGAAAGCCTTTTTGCAGCCTTCGTGGGTGTGGATGCCAATTATTTCCATGTCGCTTGCTGGTCGCTCCAGGTCGTAGAGCTGGATCGCTTTGTTCTGCTTCAGGATTCCCTCGACTGCTGTGGGAGTATAGAATGGGAGTAGTGCATATGTAGATGTGCCTGTCCAAGCTCCTGGAAGCCCGTTGAAGAGCAGGTGAGGCAACATGCCGCCGTATGCACCGGGAGGAAGAGAGCCGAGTTTGGCGAATCCCCAGTTGGTTAGAGTGGTACTGTTGAAATCGTAGCTGAGGAATCGATCTCCACGGACAAGAGCGACTGCATCATCGAGAATACCTCGTCCTGTTGTTTGGCCGGGGCATACACCACTTCCAGGCATAGCTGGTTTGGTCACTTCGGCCATGAGACCTGGGTACAGTTCAAGATTGTCGATGTGACCATAAAGGAGCTCAGCAGCTCTAGCAGTTTCTTTGTCTGGGTTCCAATCTTCGAAATTGTTGTAGGGTTGCAAGTTGAGGTATTTACGGAATCTAAACCGAAAGGTTAGCGACTGACGTGGATAAGAAAGGAATGACACTCACTCATTCATGGTGCAAACGTTGAACACATCCCTAGCTTGTAGCTGACCCATGATATCAATAACTTTCAGACTGACTGGAGTTCCGTGCGCTCCAAATGCATGTGCTGACTCTTCGATACAATCCTTAATGATCTCCGCAAGGTCGATATCACTGAACCTTCCATCTGATCCTCGTTTGAGACCTCCAAATGTCCATCCTTTGGGTGGAGTATCCATTAGCTTGTGCCCATAGACCATCATGGCTTTCTTGTACATCTCGACTGTCACGTCATCAACCGATTTGAGTTCAGGCAGTGTCGCCCTCAAAATATTCTCCATCCATTTGTCATCAGCAGCGCTGAGAGCAGCATGCCAGTGGTAGAGGACAGCGAATTCAACGGAAACAACATTGCCAGTTCCTCGCTCGATTCGTTTCCCATGCTGCTTGATTTCGGCACCAAGGTCAAGTGACCACGTTGAATTGGCTCGTGGAGTGTTGAGAATGGCTGCAACATAGTCGTGCAGCACCACGGAAGCAAAGAAGCCAACATTGATATTTCGAGAGAGCTGGAAAATGTCTTCGTCTTGCCTATAGACATATCAGATAAACAACTCGAGCAAGAAAGAATGATAATCCCAAGAAGCTCACCAAGTTTTTTCCTCCTCGCTGAGGCTCTCCCAAGGTCTGTATTTCCCCTGTTCATTAACCATCAACAGATTCTCAGCGATGGAATTGTGGTTTCTTGAGAACATTAGTAAAACTGTAACCACACCAGGCGGCATCATCATGATTCTCTCAGAAGCAACCGAGTCCGGGAAGATCCTTCCATTCTGGTACGTCCTCACTCGCTCTTGCTCCTTTTCAGTGTTTCCATAGAGCGTGCTCAGGTCCACGTAACTGGAAGTCTCGTTGATCCATGGGTCTGTTCGAGACGTCTGGAAGCATTCGTGGATGACGATTGTAGCAAAGGAGAAGAAAAGTCGGTTCAGCCCTGAAGGGTGCTGGCGGAAGGTACCAGTTCGTCTGAGAAGCTTGTCGAAGACAAGTTCTGGGTCTGGGAGATTTGGGCCTTTGGGTTTGGTGGGAGGAACGCTGCGGGAATATGGAGATCCTGCCCTGCCCATCTCAGGGATCCATGGATTGTTGCCGCTGCCATCATGCTCTCTATACCTAGCTGCGGGGCCAGCCTTTGTTGCTGGAGGGTGAGGTAGATCATGCCACAACATGCCAATGAAATCATTGGAGACCGTCTCACTCAACCCGCTGTTGGCTGGCAGGGATTGAAGCATCGCGACGCCATGTTCGAGCAAAAGATCTTTGTCGTTTAGAGGCTTTCCTGATGCAAGAGTAGTGACCGCCTGTACGATTTGTTTTTCGTCTTCCAGATTGAGGTGAGCAAGATCATGAGCGACGGATGTCTTCTGTGATACTTTGCCTCCAGCGGCTTCGATGTCCGTCTGACCATCGGGCGCACTAGTGGGTTTTCGTCTGATAATCCCGAAGGACTTAAGCTGACTTAGCGCCATTGCAATGTATATGTATAACTCAAGTGAAGAGTTAAACTTGAGAGAAAATGGACTTCGCTCAAAGCATTGAGATGGAAATGAAAAGAAAGAGGGAAGGAGGGAAATAAAAAAAGGAAATCGAGGTAGGAAATGAATTGAGGGCTGAAGAATCTCAAGTCAAAGTGAGGAGCTGGCACTTGAGACATGCGTAGAAATCTCGCTTGCTTGCATTTGCGTGTCTTCTAATTGGAGTGGATATCTCAATAGAGGCCAATCACAACCCGGTCATTGCATTATTGTTGCAACTTGCACTGCAGTGGTGTCATGTTATGGAGAGCGGAAGTGGTCGAAGTGCGTATATTCATGCTAATGTTCAGCTCTCGCGTTAATCCTTTCTGGCTTGCGGATTGACCACCTCCGAAGTGGCTTGCAGTGGTGTAGCTTTTTTGAGATGAACACGATAATCTACCTACAGCATCTCTTCAATTCCGGTGGTTAGCGCAGCCACTTCCGCTCGGCCTTTTGTAGGGGAAATTTTAGTATTTTCGCTGTTTAGGGGAAAGTTGACAAAACACGCTAACCACGGGATGCGTTATCTCATAAATCAGACGCTCCGTAAAAGATTTATTCCGGTGACACGGGATAGCGCATAGACTAACTCCTGGACCAATCAGAATAGCGCACTAATTTCAGCCCCCTGCGCACCCCCCTGCCACCA
>Ga0307507_10001174_pt1 | contig 58218 bp, 18 predicted proteins | sample 7_EM_MG_FD_207223 | JGI IMG/M metagenome (GOLD analysis project Ga0307507, IMG submission 207223) | Populus trichocarpa ectomycorrhiza microbial communities from riparian zone in the Pacific Northwest, United States - 7_EM | ecosystem: Host-associated > Plants > Roots > Unclassified | place... | reverse complement strand
TGTTTCTATCGTTTTCTCATTACCAAATAGTTGTAGCAACTTAGTAACTTACTAGGGAGCTATAAGCCCCTAGTCTAGGGGTTTATAAACTAGGAGGATATAGTTACTAGTATATATTAAGCTGCCTGGGAAGGATTCATGTAGTTAGAACTATAGCGCCATAGCCTAGAGGCTGCATGCGCAGTATTGTACATAGTATAATACAACGGATATAAAAAAAATAAAAAAATAAAAACCCTATAGAGGTTCCTTTTGCAATGGCTCTAGCTACCGCACGATCGCGCCTCTATAAGAAAGGCGTGCTTGCCAAAGCTACTATAGATACCTAGTATAAGAGACTACAATACCTTCCTCCTACTTAGATATGTCTCCTCGCCAGAAGCATAAAGGGGATTATAGTTACTAAGGACAAGCCATTTTACTGCGAGGACTGTTACCTTGGAAAGGCCAAGAAGCAAATATTAAGACGCCCTTAATAACACAGCAATTATATATTTAAAAAGGTGCATGTTAATATAGTTAGGCCATTAAAACACAAAGGCCTCCATGGTAAGAAGTACTGGGTACTATTTACTAATAACCAAACACGCTTTAGATGGATTTACTGTATATTAAATAGAGGCTCCGCGGCCTCTACCTTAAAGCAGTTTGTCTGTATAATTAAGACTTAAACAGGGATAACAATTGGCTGCTTCCAATTAGATAGAGCTGCTAAGTGATTTAGTAAGGACTTAACCAATTTCTTTAAGAACGAGGGTATACTTACTAAGGCCTCTACCCCATATACCGCACACTAGAATGGAATTGTGGAGAAGGCCAACCACCTAGTTAAAGAAAGGGTTAGGGTAATATTAACTAAAACTTAATTGCTACCAAAGCTCTAGCCTAAAGTCGCTAAGGCAGCTATATACGGACTTAATATATTACCTATATTAGTTAATAAGCACTAAGCTCTACCCGCTTAAGCAATAGCTCTTACCCTAAGTAATACTAATTTTATAATCACGTACGCCAACTAGAAGATCTATGGCTGTTCCGCCTACGTCCTTATTAATAAAAAAGACCCTTAGTGGTAATAAGGTAATAAGTTTGTTGCAAGAGCTTAGAAAGGACGATTGGTTGGTTATAAAGGCTTATATATATACCGCGTCTATCTACCTTATAAGAATAAGGTTGTTTGATTAAGCAGCGTTACCTTTAATAAATTAGGAACCTTTCTTACTACACCAATTAGTGAAGAAGAAGGTGGCGACGATAATATTTACTAGGTACCACTTAAGGAGCTCCCTACCGTAGACACTACACTAGAGGTCTCTCAGTCACTACAGGAAGGAGGCGAAGCTTCTCGGTCACTATAGGAGGCAGATGAGGTCTCTCGGGCCTCGCAGTTGGGGGGTGACTCTTAGTCGGGGGGTGCCTCTGGCGATCACGATATTGCACCGCAGCTCAATCGACCTCCCCTCACTGAAGATAAACAGGTAGGCCTTGACTAGCAAGAGCTACCTAATCTAGGAGGACACCTCCATTAGGAAGCAACTCCCCTAAGGGATACCTACCAGGAAGATCTGGAGCAGATTCTGGATAAGTACTTAAATAAGAAGGCTAAACCTATAATGAATACTTATACACGGTTAAAGCCATGGCTTAACTATAGTGTACTCCATAGAACTAGAAGGAAGGAGCTGGCCATAAAGGCCACCTATCTTACCCCGGCCTTCGCCTACACGTTTACAATCGCTCTATCATAGCCTTAGTGGATAAGAACAACTAAAGGACTACCTCCGAAGCTATATAACTGGAAGGAAGCCATAAATTTAGTATTTAAGAAGAAGTGGAAGGCTGCGGCGGATAAGGAATGGGAGTCTCAAATATTAAACGCCTTATTTAAGATTGTTAAACTTCTACCTAGAGCCAAGGCTCTACCTATTAAATAGGTCTTTATATACAAATTCAATAAGAACAACGTCCTATTTAGATAGAAAGCAAGACTAGTATTATGCGGTAATAAGCAGCGCCTAGAAATTAACTATAGAGACACGTTTGCAGGCGTTATTTGACTAAGTATATTTAAGCTACTAATGGCCCTGGTTACCGCATACGATCTAGAGTGCGAGCACTTAGACGTAATTATGGCCTTCCTTAATAGGAAGCTTGACCGCAAGAACATCTATATTTAGCTACTAGAAGGATATCGTTAGTATCTAAAAGACGGCGTTACCCTTATGGGCCTACTGCTTAAGGCTCTCTATAGTCTTAAGCAGGCGCCATGCCTTTAGTATAAGGAGCTTAAGGGCTTTCTTACCACCCTTAAATATATGCTAATTCCAGCTGACCTATATATCTTTGTCAGCTAGCAAAGCGGCTAAATTATTATTGTCTATATTAATAATCTTATCTTAATTAGATGAGACGTATGGACGATTAAACTACTTAAAGAAGCACTTAGAAATAAGTATAAAGTAAGAGACTTAGGCCCAATTATATACTACCTAGGCATTCAAATTATTAGGAACCATTAGGCGCGATTAATTCGACTAGTATAGGACGCCTATATTAGGAAGATCCTGTATATATTCTATATAGAAGATTACACACCGGCCTCTACACTAATTTACTCCTCTATAGTAGACTTTAAGCCGCGTGAGTCTAAGGATCAAGCTCCACCGGAGCTAGTAAAATGGTATTAATTGCTAATAGGCTCTCTACTTTATCTATATAATTGGACTTGGCCTAATATAGCTTGGGCTATAGGGAAGCTCTATTAGTTCCTACACAACCCTACTAAGCTGCATATAGAAGCTGCAATGCAGATACTCGCCTACTATACAGGGACGGTCAACTTTAGTATAGAGTTTGGCTTACCCTAAGGGCAGCAGCCACCTCTAAAGGCCTTTGCTAAGACGTTAGCTACAGACCATACTACCCCTAATTGCAATAGGGAGTATAGTGGAAGTGTACTAGGTGATATACCTGACCTATAACTATATAGCTACAGCGATGCAGCGTTTGCTAATTTGGTTAACAGGAAGTTAACTTTTAGCTATATCTATAAGCTAGTAGGTGGCCTAGTTTTATATAAGTTAAGTAAGTAGTTAATACTTATAACCTTAACTACAGAGGCTAAGTATGTAGCGATGATACATATGGCTAAAGAAGCCTTATGGCTCCGTTAACTGCTTACTAATTTGGGCTATACCGGAAAGGATCTACTACTGATATATTTGTATGGCGATAATTAACCAGCTATCAGCCTTGCTAAAAGCGACGACTACTATACGCGCACTAAGTACTTTAAGCTATACTAGCACTACATTCGTAACAAGGTTTAAAGCGGTGTAATCCACCTATAGCACGTTCCTACGGGCGATATAGTGGCCGACGGTCTTACAAAGCTACTGTTGGCGGTTCAGTTTAGGAACTTCGTTAAGCAGCTGGGCCTTATTTGGTGCGACGTAGACACTAAACCTAAGTAGGAAATTGTACACAGGCCGGCAAATCCTCAGAGGGCACGCCATTTGACGATTCCGACCAATGCTGACGACTTTTAAAGGGGGGATACGAACGACGTAGAGAGCTTGTAACGGACGATTGATCATAGCTCAGGGAGAGGTCAAGTAGGACCTATAGTACACTTGGAGGATTATGAGGTGTTTCTTTTATGTATTAACAAGTTCAACACTAATTTAGGAAGGATCTGCTTCTGTTTTGGTGGAGTATTAGGGGGTGTGACAATGGTTCTGGAAGAGTCCTCTACATGTGTTTTCCTGCTTACATAAGCAGGTTCCCTTTGCTTCCATTTTGGTCAGTATCCTTAGCAATTACCTTGCCACCGTGGACATAGGCCTATATAAGGACCTATGTTCGTCATAGATAGAACCAGATAATTACATTTATTCGTTTCAATATTATCAAGTTCATTAGTAATATTATACTTATAGAGCGTAGCATGCCTAATAAACCCCTGCGATACTGCTGTATTAGCTTAGCGCACGCCGTATATATATCGCTCCACTATATACTACTCTTCCCTTATAGTAATACTAGCTAGTACTAGGGTCTCTAGCTACGCGGCTCTAATTAAGCCCACTAGCGAGACCGTTTAATATAGTAGGCGTACTTTTAGTTCTACCTATATATCTATATCCACTCTAAATTAGTCCCTTTTACCTACTATTAGCTATTTTAGTAGTATATGATAAATATATAGACGATATATAATTAGAATAAGCTTAGCTAAATCTGCTTTAACTAAATAACCCTTTACGCGGAGATATATAATAATATTATAGATACTCTTACCTATAATAATCTGGACTCTAAATTATTAGGCCGCCGCGTAGTTCTTTTATTAAGTTTCCTTAGCGGAGCCCGCTTTATTAAGCAGTGCTATTAAGATTTAATAGCTATTATCTGTAAATACGGCCGTTTAAGTCTATTTATTATATTTACTACTAACCCTAAATAGGATGAGATTACCCGCGAGCTACTACCTAGGTAGACCGCTATAGATGGGCCTAATTTAGTTATATATATCTTCCGTATAAAAGTTATCTATCTCTTATATAACCTAAAATAGAAATATATCTTTAGCTGGTACCATTAGAGGGCATAGTGTCTCTTAAATAAAAAGTTAGGGTGCAGTTAGTTAGTCTATCTGTCTGTCTATCTGTCTATCTATCTGTTAGTTAGTCAGTTAGTCGGTTATAGTTAGTTAGAAGTAATTAGTAGAAAGCAGTTAGTAAAAAAAAAAAAAAAGACTATATTTCTGGTAACTAATAGGTTTGTAATATACAAGAAGGAGGGAAGCCAAAGGCTCTATAAATATAGGGAAATGCCAAGATAGCAGGTAACGTCCAATCTATACCACTACAATACTAGGTACACTTAAGAGGATTCTATACTACTTATACTATATTAAAAGATTTAATAGTATATAAAGAAATAAGCTAAAGCAGCTTAAACGCTAAGCTCGGACCACTGGAACTTAGTTCCTCCTAAAACTTAGTTCTCTTACCAAATCTATCGCTCTACTTTAGAAGCTATTTACGCGCAACTAAATCAAATTGTGTCACGGAACCCCACCGCAAGGGCCTCCATAGGAGAGCCCCGTGCTCTTACGTACACCTCGCGTACAGCTTACGTCAGCTACGCGTAGGTATATCACCCCCTTACGCCCTTAACCCTTACGATCGATCGCGCAACGTCTTGTAGACTCCTTGAATACATACGCTCTATAGCTATTGCCCCCGTCCCATGACATTACATTGCGCCTTTTTACCACTAACGCTCAGCCTATAACTAATTTTACGTCTCTATAACACTGCAGGCGCCGTCAGAAGCAGCGTATCTATAAGTTACCCTACCTTATACTTCTAAGGAACCTATAATAGTAAGACAATATTCCTTACTAGCCACTATATTAAACCTCAAGAACAATCTAATACCTATACTTAACCTATAACGCTAATTAGTCCTAGGAGAATTTGATTTATTAGCCCTAGCGTTAACTCCTAAGGAGGTGGACACTAATAATATTTTATCTTTTATTAACTATATAACTATGGACAAGCAAGCAAAAGGACTACTACCTATTAAAATTAAAATATAAGACGTCGAGATATTTATAAAAATGGTAGTATAAGAACCCAATAAATACTACCGCCTTCTATAGAACTACTATTTAAAGCTTATATAAGCTAAGATACATACTACCTAAGATTGCGATATTATCTAAGACCTATAAGCTTATAAGGCACTCGCTAATAATACACGTTAAGAAACTAAAGGTAACCTCCGCGTATCTAAATATAATATCTAATAGTTAAAGAAGGCTAAGATTATACTTATTGCTACTATTACTAAAAAAGAGGGTATAATTAAATACCTATAATCCCAGCTTAACGAGTATATTTATAATAACGCTAGACACCTCTCTATTATATATAACGCCACTTAAGTCTCTATACCCCCAGCAATCTTATCTATTTAACGCCTAATAAAGGGTTAGTACTAAGCAGCTTCACTTAATAGAAAACCCTAAAGCAGCGATAATAAGAGCTATAATAATTAAACCTAAGCCGCTGCCGTAGGGTTTAATATATATTACCCTAATCCCCTAATCTTTTAGGGAGACTATAAGGAATATAGCTACTAAAAGATATAAATCTACGAGAAACTAACTTAGAGTGCCTGCCTTTTTCCTACTGAAGATATTAAGATTGGCTATATTATTAGGCGAATAAAGGGTATACTATTTAATAGACTCTTCGCCTAATAGAAAACTAATAGCCCTTAGAAGTAGTAGTCCTACTAAAAAGTCCTTAATAATCTTAACCTAATATACTAAGACTATAGCCTACTAGCTACTAACCAAGCTAAACTACATGCCTTAAAGATAAGCCCTACCAAATTATTTAATAAGTTCTATATTAAATTCTAGGAATATACTAAAGCCCTTACCTAAGACAATACTAAAGACTAAAAAGATCTCCTTAAAAAAGTCACTTATTACCTTAGTTACGCAGCCGCCAGCCACAACTATAATAATGTTTATAATATGGTAGCAGCCCTATAGAAAATTAAACGACGACTAAATTAGATTGCTACTACTAACCCTTACCTAAAAAACTCCCTATAGAAGCCCTCCAGACCTACGAAACCTATATATATACTAAGCCACTAACGCCTACTACCTTAAATACCACTAGAGCTAATATTAACCTCTCTATACCAACCTTTCTATAAAAACTCCTAGATAGAGAGCGTAAGCTACTTTGGAAACTAGGACGCTACTTATAAGGGTCTTTTGGCCCCTTACTTAGGTATATACCTAGGGGCTCTTAGGAGCTACTAAGGCTAGCCTTTGGCTAGCCCTTAGCACCTCCTTATAAGCTCCTTAGGCCTATAGCCCTTTCCCTCCTTATTGGTTCGTCTCTATACAAGGTATTGCCATACCTACCCTTATTACTATATTGTCCTCTTTTATCAACTCTCCTTATAACTTATACTCGGCTTACCTACTCCCTACTATATACCTAGGCAATAGCCTTATACTACTATAGATACTATTAAGAAGGCTATTATCGCGATAACCTAAACTGCCTAATAGCTAGGTTTAGTAGCTGCCGCCTAATACTTAACCTAGTACCCTAAACACTAAATACATTACTATATACTACTACCGTTTAAGACAAAGACGTAGTAATAGCGGTAGAGTTAGATATAGAAACGGAAAACGCCAGGTCCTAGCCCTAAGTCACAGGTTGGGACGCCCTAATAATAAAGGGATCTATATATTGGCCTACTTAATAAATAACTTAGTAAAAATAAATAACGTATACTATAAGCAAGCGGCCTACCTAAGCAGCGACCTATCTTAAAACTCACCAAAAATTAGAAAAATCGCACCTTAATACCCTAACAACTACTTAATAATAAATTCCAAAAATTTAAATTTGGGCTTTTATATATACTCTATGGCTTCTATTAAGGTTGTATAGTAAATGGTTTAGTGGTTTTTAAGATATAGTAATTTGGCCTTAGTTTAGGCAATAAATTTTAATATCTTAAAAACTACTGAACTGTTTACTATATAACTTTAACAAAAGCTATAAAGTATATATGAAAGCCCAAATTTAAATTTTTAGAATTTATTATTAAGTGGTTGTTAAGATATTAAGGTGCGATTTTTTCAATTTTTGGTGAGTTTTTAAGGTGGGCCGCTAGCTTGGGTGGGCCGCTCGCTTATAGTATACGTTAGATGGAAATAAATAGTTTTACCTATAATAGGAATTACTGCTAAAAAATAATATAAAAGCTGTTCTATAATTAATTGCGGAGCTATTAATAAATTTATAGATACCTAATTTGTATATACTTACAACCTACCTACCTTACCCCTTACTAAAGCTCGCGCTCTATAACTTGCTAACAGTAGTTATACCATATAGAAGATTACCTATATAGTATAACTTTACCTAGATATAAACGGGCACTAGAAAGAGCTCTAGGTCTATATTATACTACTTACTAACTACCCTATTATTCTTAAAATAAATTAGCTTAAATAACACAACCCCACTATTAACTAGAAAAAGAGAAAAGTAACCTTTAACTTTAAATACTATAGAGAGACTTGCCTAGGGCATAGCCTAGCCGCCTCTATTTACTCCCTAAGATATTAACCTAAGGAACCCCTTATTACCCTACCCACGACTAACTACTACTATATAAGTGCTGCAGCCTTCTACTATATAGCACGTAGAAAAGGCTAGACTGTTACTATAGCCTTCTAATTATAACTATATAAACTTAATAAAGAATAAAACTACGTCCTCTATAGTAACAGAATAGATATAGTTAACCTTTTAGAAAACGATACCCCTATAGAACTCTATGGACTTTCACCTTTAGACTTTAAGAAGTTTATAAAGCTTAAAAAAGGACTTACTAATAAGGAACTCCACAAGCTCCTCCTTAAGAGGTACTATAACTTTATTAATATATGCTTATAAAAGAGCGTAGATATACTCCCCCTATACTAACCTAATAACTATATCATTAATATTAAATAAGGAAAAACGCTACTTTAAGAGATCCTACCTAATATTAAAAGACAAACTTTTAGTTATTAAAAAGTATATTAACAAGCACCTCAACAAAGGGTTTATTTATTCTAGTATATTCCTAGTTGCTGCCCCTATTCTCCTTATTAAGAAGCTAAAAGAAGGTATCCGATTCTATATTAACTATAGAGGACTTAATACTATTATAATTAAGAACTAATACCCCGTACCGCTTATATATAAGACTTTTAAGCGGTTTATCTAAGCCAAAATTTATACCAAGCTTAATATTATTGCTGCCTTTAACTGCCTCTAAATATAGGAAGGTAATAAATAGAAAACCGTATTCGCATTACGCTTTAGCCAATTTAAATATACCGTTATACCCTTTAGTGTATATAACGGCCTAATTAGCTTCTAAAGCTATATTAATAACGCCTTATAGGACTACCTTAACAACTTCTGCTCTACATACCTAAATAATATACTTATTTACAGTAACGACCCTTCTAAATATACTAAGCACATTTAAAAGGTCCTATAGCGCCTTAGGGATATAGGACTTTATATTAATTTAAAGAAGTACAAATTCTCAGTTATAGAAGTAAAATACCTTAAACTAATTATTACTACTTAGAGTGTCTATATAGACCTTAAGAAGGTATATATAATTACTAAATAGCAAACCCTTAACTGCATTAAGAACGTATAAGCCTTCCTTAATTTCGCCAACTTCTATTAGAAATTTATATATGTTCGTACTAACTTAATAGCACGAGTAAGTCGTATCCACGGGCACGAAATACATATAGTATCGTATGCTTGTTTAGATGGTGACTATCAATTGTATAAAGCAGACTACGTGGTCTATATACTAATGCGTCCTCCCCCTAATTAGTTAGTGCTTCATAAGTGCACTAGACGCGTAAGCGAGTGGTTAGTGCACCGAACGCGTAAACGCGTACCTGGCGTACCGAACGCGTAGGCACGCGGTTGGTACAATAGGTGCTGTAATTATACACTAGCGGTACTTAAAAAATAAAACCACTTATATACAGCCTCTGTAATTGCTTTAATAGAACCATAAAACACAAAAGAAAATATATAGGAAATCTCCCCTAAGGTGCCGTCTAGGCTGCCTTCCAAACGGTGCCCCAAGCTGGCCGTAAGTTCTGCTTACGGTCCGTAGAATGAACCGTACGGCCTTTTAACGGGCAGTAGACGAGCCATAAGTCGGATCGTGAGGGCCGCTAAGGCGCTAGTGCTAAGCGAGCCAATGGCGATTTTCTATCCCGGGGATGGAAAATCGTAATTAGTCAATTCAACTACCCTATAGAATTCGGCGGGTCACGTAAGTCCACCAAGTTCCACCATAGCTTTCCACCGTTTTCCACCTATACCATAGGTGCTCCGTTAGTCCCATTCTACCCATTCTATAACTTCTAGGTTAAGCTTATTCGTATTAATTAGGGTTTTAAGAGCTTAACACAGCTTTGCCTTAGTTATAGCGTCTACTGGGTTATCTCCGCTGCTAATCCATTTAACCTCCGTAATCTCGCGCCGTTTATAGGCCTGACGTAAACATATAAGGTTGACCATAAGCCTCTTCTCTTATATTGTACCTAGTTTAACTAGGCAGTTATAAAGGGACTTTAAATTGGTGCATAGAACCAGGGGTAACTGCTCCAGTTATAGAATCTTCTAAACCGTTAATTTGATTGCGGCTGCTATATTAAAGCCATAGGCTAGTGCATATAGCTTAGAAGCTAGTATACTATGGGTTACTTGTTTATACTTAATTAAAGACTAATGCAGTATATTTGCGTCCTAATTGCGGTCTATAAGTACAATCACAAAGCCAATTTATAATAATAGGTCTTTGTTATTAGCAAAGGAGGCGTCCATAAATGCCATTACACTAAGGGAATTTAGGTCTAGTGGTACAAAAGTAAGTCCTCTTATTGCATTGTCAATTTGCCATTAAATGCGCTTATTAAGCTGCTTAATATTTTCTTCTTGCGGATCTACTACCTGGGCCGCAAAGGACAAGTCGTAGGCAGATTCAGGTTAGCAGACTATAGCTATATAGGCGCCTCTTGCACGCTGTACAGCGTATTGGTCCTTTATATTTACGGTCTTATAGGTCTCTCCGCAGGAACTGGTAAGGTCCATAGGCTTTACTATAACAGGCTTTAGGTTTTGGGCTTGGCGTTCCTAAGTCAGCTTAATTAGGTTGCCCTTTTATGTAATTAGGCCTCTATTAAACTTAATTGGATTCTGCTTAGTTAACTACTCTTATAGCTTTGCCAAGAACTTGGCCTTTTATAGTTCAGTTTCTTTAGCGTCCGCAAAGGTCTAGTCTGCTAGGAATAGGGTATTGTCTATTTAGAGTCCAACAATACCAAGGCCGTTTAATAGGCTATATAGGAGGCAGGGGTTATAGGTTAACTATTCCATTTTAAGTTTACTAATATAGTGCTAGTGGTATATCTTAAACTAATAGTTTCCGGCTTCTAGTACTCCGTACAGAGGTTTTATAACCCGTAGGATTATTCCTAGTTGTAGGTTAAGCTTAGGGGGTGGCCGTATAAAGATGTCCCTACTTAGGTAGGTATTAGACTGTATATAGGCTTGCAAGATATCCCATAGGTAAAGAGCTACAGGTTTACTTTGCTATAGTCCAGGCATAAGTGCAAGTATAATCCGTTAGCTGACTTGTTAAATTGTAGGTAATTGCGTAAGGACTAAGCCCTTCCCTTAGTTATTATAGGCTTATATAACAAGCCTTAATTTTTTAAAAGCTTTGTTAGTACCCAGGTGCTTAATTTTATTAACAAAGTATAAGTTAAATATACAGACGCCTTATAGAACGTCTTTCTCCGTTATAACCACAAAGACGCCCTTTTTAAGTAGTCCGTTAATCTCTTTACGTTATAAGTCCGTAAAGGGGGTTTCCTATACTAGAACTGATATATCCATAGGCAGAGATTGCCTTGCGGATATTCCTGCGGAGGTTAGGTAAGTCTCTATTATAGTATTCTTAGTTACGGGGTGCTTTTAAGGGCGTCCTTAACCACGCTTTACGGTAGGTATAGCGGGTTTAGTGGGTTTCCAAAGAACTTCTAGGGTAGGCAAGGGTGCTTCTAGCTCATCTAGTTTGGCGGTCGCTTCTAGTTTGTCTGGTTCGGTAGTTACCTCTAGTTTATCTAGCTTAGTAGTTGCTTCTAGTTCGTCTAGCTTAACATTATAGGTGTCTTTAGGCCAAAAGTAGGGTTTTATAGACGTGCTCCTAAAGCTGGTCAGGCCGCTAGGAAGTTATATATAGCACGTCTCATTTTCTATAGCCAGTAAACGGTAGGGTCCGGTCCACTTGCCGCTTTTATGCCATACAAGGACTTTAGAGTTAAGCAGGAGGTCGTGTACTAGGGTCGTGTTAGGTCCGTTGCAGTAGTATAGGGCGTTATTAACAGCTTGTTTGGCCTATAGCTTAACTATCTCGGCCATCGCCTTCCGTATTGCAGCTGCTCGTTCCATAATGGACGGGGCAGGAGGATTTAGGTTACTTATTCTTAAGTAGGCTCCGTAGACCAAGAGGGTAGGTACTAGTCTATCTAGGCCAGCAGTATTATTAACGGCTTTTACGGCCATCTATAGAGCCAGTTTCTTTTAGATGTCCTTACACTCGTCCGTAATAATCTGGTAAGCTCTCCATAGGGCTAGGTAAGCTTGCTTAATAAGCCTAATAGACTAATACGCCTTAACTAGAACGGCTTTTGTTAATATAGCCATAGCCATAGCATACTACTGGAATTCCTTGCTGATAAAGTTCCTACCAGCGTCATGGGTGATATACTTAGGAGGTCCAACGTACATATTAATCTAGCAGGTCCGTAAAATATCCCAAGTATGCTTTATAGATATATTTTGTAACTAACAGGCGGCTTAATAGCGGGTTACCTCGTCAATTATATATAATACTAGGCTGCCGTTAATGTACATAATGTCTATGTACACTAAATGGTTGAAGTTAAGATCCTTATAAAGGGTGAACTTAAATCGGCCTAGGGAATATCCGTATTTCTAGCAGTAGGAGCAGTATTTAGTTAGGTAATTAACTGCCTTCCTATTGACGTCATCATGTCCAGAGCGTTTAAGGACTCTATATAGCTTTTTGGCTAATAGGTGGCCAAAACAACAATACAAATGGTGGATCTCCGTACTGGTAAGGTAGCACGGGTTATAGTCAAAAGATTCCTAAATATAGGTCCATAAAGTCTCTCTCTATATAAGGAACGGGTGTCCAAATCGTCGTATAATTAGTAGGGTAACATGCTTGCTTCCTAGGGCAGTTACAGGGCCGATTAAGGTGTCCATAATATTGTTATAGTAAACCTATAACCTATCCATGTCCGCAAGGCAAAGTAAAAAAGGGGTGTCTGCTTTTACTATATAGAAGTTAACTAGGCCAATTGGGGTCTTAACTACAACTAATCTAATTAATACAGTTAAGCCAATGCCGAATTGGACGTTTATAGCCCCAGTTTGCATAGTGTCAATATCTATATTATCATTTGCGGTAGTCCTATATATAAGGTATTATCTATAACCTATAGTAGACTTCTTAGAGGCGCCTATGTCAATTATAACACCATAGAATTCCTTAGGGGTATAGCGTTCTGTGGTAATATATGCAAATGGGTCCTGCTCGTAATCTATAATATCCGTAACAGGGGTGCTTGCGGAATGGTTTTTGGGCGCAACTAAGTGTATAAAGGAACAGTTGGCTAATACGGTCGTAATATTAAAGGCTTGGCTGTCCGTAAAAGGTCTAAAAGTAGTTAGGAATATCTCTAAGGTCTCTTATTCCTAAGTGTCTAAGTTAAAGTCAATTATAAGGGCTTCTATTAACTTATTAGGGGGCTCTTCTGCTTCCTCTCCTTTGTATTCCAAAATAAACTAGCTAATATAGCTATTAAGTCTCTTCCTAGACTTGTTACATTCTTTCTAGGTATGCCTTATAGACCAACATCCTTCCTTACCGCACATAAAGCACTTCTAGCTGGTTTGTCTGCGGGGGTATATTTTCGTACGGGGGTTACTACGGGGGTTACAGGTAGGACTTGGTCGGTACGGGTGCTGCTAGCGGTAGCGGCGGTCCGTAAAGTAGATGTCTAAGTCTATTTGCGGATATTAAATATCCGTAATAAAGGCTTGCGTGCTGCCTAGTGGGTTTAAGACTTCGTACGTTATAATAGAGGAGCGTAGGTTATTAATAAGGCCAGCTAAGGTATCTGCAGGCTTATAGTAGGCGTACTTACAGGGCTCTACTTCCTGGCAGGCCGTAATAAGTTTATTATACAGGAAGTCGTCTGTTTGAAGCTTAATATCAAGACCGTGCTATAGGTGGTGGAGGTCTTTAATAAGGATTTACAGGCACTCTATAGTCGATTTTTCAGTGTTCTTGTCCATTACGGTCCGTAGCTTGGTCGCATTCCATTAGGTAAGAATATCACGCTTATATTCTGGTCCTTTAAAGTAGTTACGTGTAGCTTCGCATAGCTTATCAAAAGGAACACCAAGGGGGTTACTCTTGAGGTTAGTGTAGTAGTGGTCAAGTACTAGGCCGCGTAGTATGGTAGAGTAGGCTTAGCTAAACTCCTATTTAGGAATATCGGCCTTCTAACAGAGGTCCGTAAAAATGGTTAGTTTAAAGTCAAAGTTGTCGTTTTCACCGCTGTACTTGGATTCGTCGGTATAGAGCTTAGCTAGGTTAGCCAGTTCCTTGCCGTAGGTCTTTACTTAGATGGTTTGCGGATCTATAACTTAAATAACAGAAGGGGTTTAGTCCGTGTTTTGGTTTACAGGGGTATTACGTTCCGTAATTTAGGTTACGGGGGTATTACGGTCCGTAACTTGAGTACTAGGTATACTTTAGCCCGTAAGATCAATTCTAAAACTACTTGGGTTTATAGGACGAATTTGGTTAAGAGGGTCAGGTATAAGGCCAGCGATTATATTAAGTTTAGAAGAAGTAAAGAGTTCCTTAGTTTCTTAGAACTGGTCTAGGATTTCCTCCTTAGTCCATTCCATTTGGTCCTTTTCGTGTATTGTGTTGTATAAGGACTATACAATAGTAACTTATTTATTCCTTTTAACCCATACACCTTGGTTACGTAAATGGGTTCGTAGTTTATGGATGGTAGTAGGGTTACAGGCTTTAAAAATAGCTTCCATAAAGTCCGCAAAGTCTTTCTAGTATTGCTCCTATAGGTCGTCGTTTATAAGCTCAAAGTATCTGTATTCAAGGATTTTAAAACTGATATAGTTATTAACGTCGTTTATAGACGTAACGTCAACTCCTTGTCTCCACTTCTTTTAACCTTCGCTGACTTACTTGCTGATATCTGCCATACTGTATAGTGTAGTGTGTAGCGGGCGGAAGAGTTCTTGTAAAGGTTCGTAAAATCGGTTTATGGGCCGTAAGGGTTCGTAGGAGGGTAAGAGGTCTCCATAAGGGGTCTTGACAGGTCCGTAATGGTTCGCAGAAGGGTAGGGGGTCTCCATAAGGGGTCCGAAAGAGGTGTAGTAAGAATGGGGGTTTGAGGTTCGGAGGAGGTTAAGGATAGGGGGTTCCATAAGGGGTCTAAAAAGACGTCGGAGGTATCGAAGGAGGGTGTAGTAGGAGTAGGGGTTTAAGGTTCAAAGGTAGGTCGAGGGTAGGGGTTTCCGTATAGGTCTATATTCGCGTCTATAAACTTCCGGTAAACCGTACTAAGACTTAAATAAGTATACAGAGTTAGTAATAGGTCCGTAATCCCCGACTTCCGACCTTCCAGCAGGTCGTACTAGGAGTCTAAACGGGTGGTCGCTGTCGTATATATCGCTCAGTGGGAGGTGTCGAGTAATTGCTAATCTGTGTGCGCTCACTGATCAGTATTCGTACTAACTTAATAGCACGAGTGAGTCGTATCCACGGGCACGAAATACATGTAGTATCGTATGCTTGTTTGGATGGTGACTGTCGATTGTATAAAGCAGACTACGTGGTCTATATACTGATGCGTCCTCCCCCTGATTAGTTAGTGCTTCATAAGTGTACCAGACGCGTAAGCGAGTGGTTGGTGCACTGAACGCGTAAACGCGTACCTGGCGTACCGAACGCGTAGGCACGCGGTTGGTACGATAGGTGCTGTAATTATACAATATATAACTTCTTAGGTGTTATAGCACTACTTATAACAATAATATAAATAAAAGATCTTTCCGTAAAAGGAAGAAAAACATATCTATATTTTATTTAGACGCTTAAATATAAGAAGGCGTTTTAAGACCTTAAAGATACTTTTACTAAAGCACCTATCCTAACTTACTTTATACTAGGACGATAACTCTATTTTAAGACTAACTCCTTAGACCATGTTAACACAGGCATCCTCTTTTAGATAGTCGATAATGGTTTCCTTTACCTAGTTACATTCTACTTGTCTAAGCTTATACTATAAGAATATAACTATAAGATCTATAATAAGGAACTTCTTATAATTTTATAAGCATTTAAGGAATTTTAACCGGAACTTTCTTTAGTAGGACCTAACTAGCTAACTAAAGTCCTTACAGATTATCGCAACCTTAAGTATTTTATAACTATAAAATAACTAAACTAATACTAAGTACGCTAGAACGAGTTCTTTTCTGGTTTTAACTTTAAAATTATATATAGGCCAGGAGTATAAGGTACTAAGCCTAATAGCTTAATACGCCGCTTATAAGACCTCCCTTAGTCTAAAGATAACCCTTATAATTAGCTTTAATAATAGACAATCCTAAAAGTACGGAACTTAGCCCTAAGCATACTACCTATAATAGAGCCAACTATACCTTAGCTTTATACTATAGAACTAGAATTACCTCCTAAAATTAATAAGCTTATTACCATGGTATATAACATCGCTATTAACCTATTACTATATTAACTTATTACCGTAAAGACCGCCAGCGCCTATATACTGCCTACTAACCTCTAAAGCTTAAGCTAGATTAATATAGTAGCCCTATAAGTAAAAGAGAATAGGCTCTATTATAGAGGCCGCCTATTTATCCCTAACTTAGAAAATCTATAACGGCAACTAATCTAAATAGCCTATAACCTCTAATTAAGCGGCTACCTAGGTAGAGGAGGAACCTATAAGCTTCTTAGCTAATACTACTTCTAGCCTAAAATAATAGACTTAGTTAAACGCTTTATAGACGCCTGCTATGGCTATAAGCGCGCTAAGGCCTTTAATATAAAGTACTAAGGACTACTACACCCTCTATTAGTACCTATATAATAATGGGCAGGTATTGCTATAGATTTCGTTATTAACCTACTACCCTATAAATAACACGGCCATATCTACAAAAACATCTTTATAATAATATGCCGACTTATAAAAGAGCGCCACTATGTCCTAACTAAAGGCGTAGCTATTAGCGATGTTACTAACGCCTTCTTCTATAAAGTCTACTAATTATATAAGTTACCTAACTTAATTACCTCCAACTAAGGCATATAGTTTAACTCTAATATATAGAGACAAATCTGCTAACGCCTTGGCATCCCCGTTAAGATATCTATATCCTTCTATTATAAAACTACTAGGTAACCAGAAAACGCTAATGCTAGTATAAAAGCGTACCTATAATAGGTAGTTGCCTATATTTAATGTCACGGGACGCCTCCGTAACACCTTATACACGTCCACCTGTTCCTACCTGTTTCCACCTGTTTCTACCAACGTAGCAAGAAGAGACCAACCGCGAGACAACAATCTAATAGTAATCTACCGGCAATCTATGGCAATCTGACGGCAATCTGCCGCATTCTACCATATTCTGCTAAGTCCACTAAATCCTACTAAGTTCTGCCGGGACTACTACTTAAATCCTATTCTGCTCCATGCATATATTAACTAAGCAACTAAACTAATAATATATACCCTTTCTTCCCGTTTCCTTACCTTCTCTTCTTACATAACGTCTTGACCTTATTATATAGTTTATATACATAGCTTAATAATATCTACTTCGCTATATATTATTACCACTTATACTTACTCCGTAACACTACATTGCGTTAAAACCTTAAAAACCTACACTCCGCCCCACCCTATATAAAATACAGAACAACCTCAAAGCCCCTATAACGGCTATTGACATTATATCCGCACTTTAGGAATAATTAGCAGATATATAAAAGTCTTTTATAGACGCCCTCGCATAAAACCAAGCTGCTATAGCTTAATAGCAAGCCGAATAAGAAGTACAGCACTAGAAAACAATTAAGGCCCTCTAAGAAGAAATCCGTACCCTTAAGACGTCTACGCTAAGCCCTTAAGACTAATTGCTATTACTAGAAGCCAATACGCGGAACGCAAGCCCTAAACCAGCAATAGTTATCCCACTGGTAGAACCAACTACTGCGTTATAACAATTTAAAAAACTACTAGACCCTCTAGTATTTACTAGTAAATAATAAGAGCTTCAGTTATTTTTAAGCCGGCTTAAGAATAAGCTAACTAGTAATGCTAACCATTACCTAACTAAATCTAACCGACTCTACTACGCCCTAAGTTAACTAGGAGGAGACACAGCCAACCTTATTAAACCTCTCCAGCCGAACTTAGTATAAAGCCTAGTCATACTTCTTAAAGCTATATATAGTAACCTAAACCGCCAAGCTACCGCTTAAAGGAAGATAAACCATATAACTTAAGAAAAGAAAAGTTTCCCAGTATACTTTTCTAAATTTAATTATTATGTAAAGGAAATAGGCTGGAATAACTCCACACTAATTAACAGCCTTATTAAATCTCTAAGCCCTAAACTAAAAACCTCCCTAATATGTATAGACCTATTAGGAGCCCTTAACGCCTGCGCAAACATTATTAATAAATGGTATAATAATATACTACGCCTAACACTGAAGTCCACTCCTTAATATAATACGGCAGCTCCGCAAATATCTACTAAGTTATCGTCTTAGCCTAAGCACCCTAACGCCATGGATATCAACACAGGGACCCTAGGGTATGCTCTACTAGGGTTCCCTAAACGAGAACAACGCATTAAACTAGGCCTTTACTTTAAATACGGAAGCAAGGATTATATCTTAAGATACTACTCCGTCTCCATGCCCTAACACAACTTATAAATAGCTAACACTAACAACCGTTTACCATATTAATCCTCCAGTTACCATCCCTAATCTTTACCTGGTTCCAGCCCCGTATCTAGTAAGCACTACTTATAAGGATAGAGTTATAACTGATGTTCTATAGGAACCCCTTCCCGCTTACCACTAAAAGGTATATTTTAGAGTTAAGTTGCTCTCTAGGACGGCTATGTTATAGGATCTCGTTAAATGCATTAAATATTGCAAAACCTGACTCTTGGGATTGTAGTATAACCGTTAACTACTGTCTTTAGTAGAAAGGTTAATAGGCTAACGCTTAAGTCCTAATTAACACAGGAGCTAGCGGCATAGGATTTATTAATAAGATCTTTGTGTAAAATAATAGGTTTACCCTAACACCCCTTAACCGGTATATTAATGTATTTAGATTTAATGGTAAACGCACTATCTTAGGCCGTATTACTTACGTAGCGGCCCTAAGACTCTAATACCTAAACCATAAAGAATTAATTAAGCTCTTTGTGACTACCCTAGGTTACCTAGTAATTCTTAGACAACCTTAGATAAAGCTATATAAGGTAACTATTAATTAGGACAACTTTAAGCTTCTATTTACCGCCTCCTATTGCAAGCAGAAGTGTCTTATAACTTACTGCTTAGACTCTAAACTAAAATCTAAAAAATCCACCAGGATCCACCAGTCTAAAATTTCTATTAATGTCTACCCTATACCTAAAAAGTCCACCTAATTCCACCTACCTAAGAATTCCACTAAATTTCACTGATATAAGATTTCCGCTAATATCTACTAAGGACCTAAAAGTTACACTAAACTATACAAACCAACCCTAACTACCCTACCACTCCAAACCAAGTAAAACCTTAAGCTTAATATACGAAAGTACCAGAAGAACTGGTATTCTACTATAAAAAGGATACTTAAAGAACCCAAACCTAAATCTGATACTAACTTCGCATCTAATACTAAACCCAATACTAAACCTAAAACTATATAAGAAACCAAGGATAATCCAAGCCTGCTTAACACCTTAGATATTTATATAATTAGAGCTACCCTGTTAGTATAACTTGCCAGGAAACCTAAACATATAATCTTCGCCGTTATAATAGCTAATATTAAAAAGGCCCTAGTATTAAAGAAGCACACTAACCCTGCTATAAAAGTACTAGTATACCACTATAAGCACCTAGAGGTATTCTTACAAAAGGAAGCCAATAAGTTAGCGGAACACCAACTATATAACTACAAGATCGTACTCGAAGAAGGAAAACAGCCAGGATTTGGACCCCTATATAGAATGTCCCAAAACGAACTCAAAGTACTATAAAAGTACTTAGACGAGCACCTAAGTAAAGGATTTATTAGAGCAAGCTCTTCGCCTATAGCTGTACCTATAATCTTCGTTAAGAAACCTAGCGGTGGTCTACGCTTCTATATAGACTGCTAAACTCTTAACGCTATTACTATTAAGAATCGGTACCCGCTTCTATTAATTTAAGAGACACTAAACTAATTAAGTAAGGCTCGCTACTATACAAAACTTAACCTTATCCACGCATTTAACCGCCTCCGTATTATAAAGGGAGATAAATAGCTTACCGTATTCCGTACTAAATACAGACTATTTAAATACTTAGTAACGCTGTTTAGCCTTATAAACGCCCTAAGTTCGTTCTAATACTTTATAAATAATACCCTACAACCTTACCTGGACGTTTTCTATACTGCTTATATTAACGACATCCTAGTATATAGTAATAACCTAGCTAAATATAAGAAACACGTTAACCTTGTCCTAGAAGCCCTACGTAGAGCTAGCCTATAATTAGATATAGATAAATACGAGTTCTATAAAACGGAAGTTCTATACCTTAGACTTATTATTTCTATAGACGGTATATAAATGGACCTAAAGAAGATTAAAGTAATTGTAAACTGGCAAGAACCCAAGAACGTTAAGGACGTAAGAGCCTTTATAGGATTTGCTAACTTCTACTAACGGTTTATTAATAACTTCTCCGCCCTGGTTTTACCCCTTATAGCTCTAACCTAAAAGAATAAAGCCTTTATCTTTAATAAAGAATGTAAGAAGGCCTTTACCTACCTAAAAGTTATATTTACTACTACACCTATACTCTAACACTTTAACCTAAACCAAAAGAGTATTATAGAGGCTGACTTATCTAACCATATCACTAGAGGCATTCTGTCCTAGTATAATAAGGAAGGAATACTGCACCCTATAGTATACTTCTTAAAATAACTAAGTCTAGCTAAATATAACTACAAGATCTACAATAAGGAATTATTAGCTATTATTAGATGTTTTAAATAATGGCAACCTAAACTAGAAGGCGCTGGATTTCTAATTAAGGTCCTTAGCGACTATAAGAATCTATGGTACTTTACAACCATAAAACAGTTAAGTTATTATTAGGCCTGCTAGTTAGAATATCTATCTTATTTCTAATTCTTAATTATATACCACCTAGGTATTTAAGGTTAGAAACCTAATGCCCTAACCTAACGTTTATAAGACATACTAGTATAAGAAGAAGCGCGTGCCTACCGTAATTAAACCCTGCTTCGCCCCAAGCTATTTAACCCTCCTGTTAAAGACGTTATAATGCACGTCCTTAAAATAACTAATTAATTAATTAAGCAGATAATAGTTAATAAATACCTAAATAATAAGTTTATCTAAGAGACGCTTAAGCTAATCTAAGATGGCGTTAGACGCTCTAAAAGGATTTCTCTAAGTAAATACGAAGCCCACAGAGACTGTTTATACTATTAGAACCGCCTAGTAGTACCTAACTATAACAAACTTAAGCTTAAGCTCTTTAAATATATATACAATCTACCAGTAGCCGGTTACCTAGGCCAAGGAAAAACCCTAGAACTGCTCTAATAAGAATATTATTGGCTAAATATATATAATATAATACAAAGATATATCTCTAGCTACTATACCTACTAATAAGCCAAAGCTTTATATAAGACGTATAACGGCTTTTTAAAGCCACTGCCTGTTCTGGACCGAAGATAGAAGGACATCTTAATTAACTTTGTTGTTAATCTCCCTATAAGCAAAGGCTGCATAAATATTATAGTAGTTATAGATTAACTATCTAAGATAAAATACTTAATTGCCTGCCCTAACATGTTAACACCTACTATTGCCCAACTATTCCTGGATTATGTATAAAAACTCCACAGGCTCCCTAAAACAATTATCTCTAATAAAGGCCGCTAGTTTGTCTTAGTGTTTTAGAAAGAACTAACTACCTAACTCTGCATTAAAGCACTATTATCTATAGCTTACTACCCAAAAATGGATGATTAAACAAAACGTGCAAATGCTATAATAGAATAGTATATTTAGATATACACGTTATATTTGCAGGATAACTAGATAGACTAGCTTATATTTACTAAGTTTACTATAAATAACTCCGTCTTAGAAACCATAAAGGTCTCCCCATTTCTAGCTAATTATAGCTAGTACCCGTAAATGGGTTTTAAACCCTTTAGTAATATTCCTCGCCTAGTTTATTAGGCCTTATAAGTTACAGAAGCAAACAAATTTATAAAGAAGATAGAAAAACTATAAGAGTTCCTTACTAATAAAATAATATGGGCCCAGTTTGTCTATAAAGCCGTAGTAAATAAGAACTGAACCCTAGCACTAGCTTACTAAATTGGTAACTTTATCTAGCTAGATATAAGAAATCTAAACATAAAACAACCTATTAAGAAACTTAATTAGAAGAACGCCGGCCCTTATAAGGTTGAAAAAGTTGTCTCTCCTTATACTTACCAACTGAAGCTCCCTAATACGGTTAAAATCCACCCTATATTCTATATATTAGTCCTCTACCCTGCCGCCCCTATATTAGACGCCCTACTTAGACAGATCTAAGACCCTCCCCCACTAGTTAAAGTGGATGGTAAGGATAAGTACCTTATTAAAAGAGTTAACAACATTAAGTACGATAAATAGAAACGCAAATATATATACCTTATAAAATGGAGAGGCTTTACTGAGCCCTTATGGGAACCTATTAACTCTATAGAACTTATATAAGCCGTAGAAGACTTTTACAAACTCTACCTAGAACTACTACAGCCCCATCTCGCAGAAGCTCGAGTTTAAAGGGGGGGTACTGTTATAGGACGCCTCCGTGACACCTTATACACGTCTACCTGTTTCTACCTATTTCTACCTATTTCTACTAACGCAGCAAGAGGAGACTGACCGTGAGATAACAATCTAATGGCAATCTGCTAGCAATCTATAGCAATCTGACGGTAATCTACCGCATTCTACTATATTCTGCCAAGTCTACCGAATCCTGCCAAGTTCTGCCAAGACCGCTACTTAAATCCTATTCTACTCCGTGCACGTGTCGACCAAGCAACCAAATTAACAATATATACCCTTTCTTCCCGTTTCCTTACCTTCTCTCCTTATGCAACGTCTTAACCTTATCACACAGTTTATGTACATAGCTTAATAATATCTACTTCGCTATATATTATCACCACTTATACTCACTCCGTGACAGTTAAGATAATTAGGTAGATTACCTTCTACTAGGTAAATTTATAGTAAATAACTACGTCTTAACCACTATAGGACTTACCCCGTTCTTTGCGAATAAGGGTTACTATAATAGACTACTGGCACTGTGCCAAGATATAAGACTACAGCCTGGAAGGCTCTAAGACAGCATCAGCACCACCCTTATATATCTTATATATCTTACCACCTGTTTTTATTGCCTATACCCCTCTCTGCCTATTCCTACGTCTCCCTTATATATATATTCTACCTAATTTCCATAGATTTACAATCAAGTCGTTTATGCAATTCTTTACACTATAAAGCTTATAGTTACTACCTATAATCTAGTATAGAGCTATTAGAACCTATTAATAAGAAACTGCTATATAGAAAACGCCTTAAGATGCTACTTACCGACCAGCATGCAGACCATATAAAAAATCTACTTAACTACTATAAGGGAGAAATGGCCTAGGCTTAAGTAAAGTAGGCCTACTTCGCTAACTATTATAAAACGCGACTACTAGAGATATGTGTTGGCGACTATATATAGCTAAATATACGTAATATCTCTACGTAAAGGCCTATAAAGTCACTTAATTATAAAAACCTCGGCCCCTATTTAATTAAACGAGTTATTAATAGGGGAGCTATATATAAGCTAGAGCTTTCGCCTACTCTAGCTACCCGTGGGATATAGCCCGTATTCTACCTATAGCTACTACATCTTTACTAGCCTAACCTCTTATTAGGACAGACATAGCCTAAACCCCTACTAGTACTAATTTAAGATAAGAACAAAGACAAGAACCATAAGGAGTGGACTATTAAACGAATTATTAACTCTAAATACTCTGGCAAAGGTAAAGAATAGTAGCTCTACTATAGAGCTATCTATATAGGATTTAATATAGATTAGCCAGAATGGCAACTATAAATAGACTTTAAAAATGCAAAGGATTTAATTAGCAATTTTTACTAATTAAATAAAATAGTTAATGGAACTGTTATAAAGCAAATTAATATACGCTTAAACGGTATAGAAATGGTATATAAATAAAGAACGAGCTTCTGTATAGGACTTTAGTAATATAGTTTACCTAAATATACAAAACCTGTAAACTTAATGACCCTTAAAGAAACTTAATTGGAAGTTTATAGGCCTATACTAAATTAAAAAGAAACTAAGCCTATACGCCTATAAGCTTAAACTGCCAACAAAGATAAAAATACACCTAATGTTTTATATAAGCTTATTATAACCTTTAAAAGATAAATCTATAACTTATAAAGTGCTACCGCCACCTTCTATAATTATTAATAATGGTAACAGCTCTTACTTTATTAACTTAATTAATAATATACAATAGAAAACACGATCTAAATAATTTAAACTTCTTATTAAGTAGAAAGGATATAAGATATAAACCTAGGAAGCCTATAAATAGATTAAGGCCGACGCGCCTTCCCTAGTAAAACAATTCTATAAGGACCATTCTTTACGGCCTACTCTAGCTAGATAAACGCGATATAAAGGTAAAATAATTACCACTTAATATAAATATATAATATATAATAGTAGGAAACTTAAAAGTAAAAAGAACTTAAAATATATTATAATACTTATAACGCGATTATATAATATATAAGATATTAAGGAACTTTAACCGCCAGTTAAAGTTATCTAATTAGTTAGACTTGCCTTACTAAAACCCACTATAAAGATATTAGTTTGGCTTACTACCTTAACCGAGCCAATATATAAGAGTATATATATTAGATCCCGCTGCGCTTACGACAAGTTTATAAGTACTCGATGTCTTTTTAGCCGTATAGCGGCGTGGGGGCGGGACACGTTATATAATATTAATTTTCTATACCGGGTATAGAAAATCCTAATTGGTCTATTTAATAATTAAAACTGGTAAAACTTTATACCGCCACCTAACGTAAATATATAAAACATAATAAGTTATAAAGTCTTAACTAAAATTAAATTATTTTTAACCTCTGGCTAAAGGGGGGGTACTATAATATAACTAGCCCGGTTATAGTAGGAATGTCTTAATAAAATACTTAACATATAAATTTTAACGCTTTAATTAAATTCTACTAAATTCTGCTAGCTTTATTAACTCCTACTAAGTTCTAATAGATTAACTAAATTCTACCAAAGTCGGTTAAAGACTATATGCGTATATACGCACATATTAACCGCCAAGACCCCTAACTATTTAATTATAAAATTCTTTCGTTATTCCTTTCTCTTCTTTACGCAATGTTTTGTTCTTTATAAGAGCTATATACCCTTAGATTTAGATAGAATTTATATTATTCCTTTAAATCTTTCTTAAAGTCTCTTCGCACCCTTATAAGAATAAGTAATAATAATATAATAATAGTCTGGTATTAGTAAGAGAAAGGAGTTAACAATATAGGGAGTTTAGAGTTATTTTCTATATATGGTTTTACCTCTAACCTAACTAATTAGATTAATATAATTAAGGTTATATATACGGGCCTCCTCCTCTAAAAGAACTTTAAACCTCACCCCTCTATACCTCTTTTATGCTTAAAAGTTATAATAGTGTATACAAAATACGTTTTAGGAAACTTTAAGCAAATTTAGAGCCCAAATTTGCCCCCCCTCCCCCCTAGCTTAACACTATACTAACTTTGTAATAGATGCCTATATACAGTTATTTTACTATAATAGCCCTATAGAAAGAACTCTTACTTATACCTTCTAAATTACGGCTTTTAACGGTGTGTATTACTAATAAAATAAGCCCTAAAGACTAACTACTAGACTTATTCTAAGCCTTATTTTCTTTTAAAACTATACTATTATTAGTTACTTTTAGTACCGCTATTAATATATCTCTTCTATACCTAATATCCGGCCTTAATTAGATCTAATCTAGATTGAGATAAATAACCTTAAGCCCAATTAGATTGGGCAGCTAATTTTAAGGCTATTAATTAGGCGTCAGACAGCCTATAAATTGGCCGCTTAATTAGCCACCCTAAATAAAGTATAACAAGCTTGCGAGCTTTAAGCAGAATAAAAAGAGGCTAAGAAGCGTAAGATAGTTTAAAGGGCTAACAAGGAGGTTTAAACGTAACTATAAAGAAAGAGAAGATGCGTTTATTAGAAGAATAAAAGGCATAGCGTATATAGAATAAGACATAATATAACGCCAAAGCTATAGCAAAAAAGCCTTGTCTATAAGAAGCTAAATAAGCAATTATAAAGCAATCTTAAGAAGGCTAAAAAGTTAAAAAGGAATTAAAAGAAGACTATATTAGCTATAGAAAAGGTAGCTATTACCACTAGTAGTAGTAAGAAAGTTGGAGTAGTAGAATTAGCTACTTGGTGCCCTTAGCATTAGAAAAACCTGCTATAATACCTTAAGGACTACGAGATAGATTTAGCCTAATTTAGTAGTGTCCAAAGCCTTATCTACTAAAAATTTAAACAATTTAATAATATATATAATGCAAATAGCTTTATGTTTGGAAGTTAATTTGGTAAGGATAGACCGTATATAACCTAGGACTGTACACAAGGTGGCACTTTTAATGTGTTTGACCACTCCCTGGGCTACACCAGTCCTTAGGCCACCCCAAAAAACTACTAAAAATTAGGAAAATCGCATTTTGATATTTTAATAACGGCTTTATAATAAATTCTAAAATTCTATAGCTGGCCTTTTATGCATATTCTAAGACTCCTCTCTAACTTTAAAAGTAATTTATTAAGTAGTTCTAAAGGAATAGCAATTTAGCTTAAAATTAGGGGCTAAAACTTAATATCTTAATAATGGCTAGGCTTATTATTCCAAAACTTTAATAGAAGTCTTAGAATAGGTATAAAAGGCTAGCTATAGAATTTTAGAATTTATTATAAAGCCGTTATTAAGATATCAAAATGCGACTTTCCTAATTTTTGGTAGTTTTTTGGGATGGCCTAAGGACTGGTATAGCCCGGGGAGTAGTCAAACACGTTATTAATAGTGGATTATTAATTGTATTAAGATAAGATTGGATTCCGCCTACCCTGCGGTCGATATTGCCACTTATTCGGTAATAGGTAATAAATAGGTAATAGAAACAGGTCGATAGATAATGGAAATCCGATTTAACAATATAGTGGGGTGTTAAAAGTGTCCGTGCCTAAACCGTTATGATATTGTTACAGACCCTAGTTAGGGGCTCGGCCGAGCCTTGGCGCTATGTATATAGATATGTCCTTTCCTCGACCTTCTTTTAGTCCTCGTCTTGGAATTCTAGTTTACTGGCTACTAATAGATTCTGTTTTTTAAACTAAGCCTTTATATAAACTACAGAAAATTTAATACTTTTTACTAAATTACCATATAGTAACCATAAAATCAATTTTAAAGCTTTAAAATATTTATAGGGCTTATTTCTATATAAAATTTAGCCATTATAACTCTTTTTAAAGCCTTAAATCTTATAGTCTGTTATTAAAAGTCTTTTATTTTATTGATTTCCTACTAAAATAGTAAAGCTTACTATATTTAGCCTATGTTTTCTACTATAAGATATTAAAAAACATTTTTAAAAGTTTAATATTTTATAAAGATTTACTTTTACTAAAACTCTCTCTATTTAAATTTTCATTTTAAAAATATAAAAAACTACAATTTCCTATATAAAATTTAATTTTTTTAACTTTATAATCTTATAATAACCTTTTATACTTTTAAAATTAAAATTTAAATAAAATAAGTTTTAATAAAAATAAATCTTTATAAGATAATTTTTTTAAAAAAAAATTTAATATCTAGCAATAGAAAATATATATTAAATATTATAGATCTTATTAAAGAATTGTTTAAATGCGAATAGGTGTCACGGCACTAACCTATTGTATACTGTCTCGTACTGTTTCCTACTGTTGGCTGGCCCACCATTAGCGCCTTGGCGGGCTGGCCCTACTATTTGTGTACAATACCCCCTTTCCATCTTCTTCTCCTCTTTATACTATAATGTAGTTATTTAGCCTACTTGCATTATAGTACTATAACAGTTTATGGTATCTCTAATTGCGCCCCATTACGACCTTTGTTTTTTCCCTTTTCCTAAGTATACTATCTCCGTTTTCCCAGTGTAATTGCGACCTAGCGCGACTAATAACACCGTACTATAGTCCTAGATAACCCTAGCACAGTCCTAGATAATTTTAGTATAATCTTAAACAATCTTAGTACAGTTATAGACAATCTTAGCATTATAGCCAGCCTTATAGATTTTAATTGCCTTACCTAGATCCCTTAAAATGGGCGACTATAATATAGATAATACCCCGTTAATAAACCTACGCGAAGCGCTTACCTGCCTCTTTAATACCTCCCATACCTATATTACCTAGGTAATTAGGAATGGCCCGGAGTACCCTAAGGACCTTAATGTGGCAGGAACCTTCCAGCACCTTTCTATATATATAACCTTTTTAACTAGCGTTAAGAACGGCCTCTAAGCCGTCTATAATAAAGGCCGAACTATAAAGTCTTAACTTAAAGAAGCTTAGCACAGAATTAACTCCCTTAAGACGCTTAAACTATGTATACAATAAAATAAACAACAAGCTCTTATATATACTAAGACCATATAAAGTCTAAGCTCTTAGATTACTATACTTACCCAGACTATTACTAAGAAAAATATAGCTACTGGCTCCCCTCTTCTAACCAAGCCCTATAGAAAAAAGCATGAAGCAAAAAATCCAACCCTATTTAATGGCAAGGGATCACCAATTAAAAAACAAGAAAAATTTAAGATATGGGAAATAAAGATCTAAGGCGTTTTCTAAAAAAATATAAAGTGCTTTAAGACTCTAATAGACAAAATCCTCTATATGTTAGATATGCTAATAGATAAGGCCTATAACTATATTAAGCATGGCCTTAATATACTACGTATATACCTAAATAACTTAAGTAAATGGACCTTCTCTAACTAAGAGTCTATGCTCGTGTATATAAGGAAGCACTATAAGACTATTAATATAACCCAAGCGGCCAAAAATAAGTTGGATACCTTAAGCTAGGGTAAATATAACTACTAGTCCTAGAAAGCAGAGCTTAATAAGTTAATAATTAAAGCAAATAAGACTAAGGAACAAAAAGTAAACTTGCTTAAAAAGAATATTTTACTAAAGATAAAAGACCTAGCCCTTACCCTCAGCTATAAGATTGGCGATGCTGACTATAAAGGCTAGAGTAAGCAGATGGACGTATTTGCTTATAACCTATAGAACTATGCCTACTATATAAAGCTAAATACCGCTAAGCCAAGTACCGCTGGTGGCTATTGACCTATATTACCTAATAACAACACCTCAGTATTAATACTATAGAATAACCCAATGGACCTTAACGCCGTTAAATTTGGTAGCGGTAGTAGTAGCCTCCCTAATAACGTCCAAAGATACTGTATAAATAACAGACTTTATATAGCATGTGGTTAACCTGGCCACTGGAAAGATGCTTATAACCCTAGGGCAAACCTAAATCCCTTTCTAATACTACCGCGCCAACCTCCTCCTAGCCGCGGCAGATTCTTTAGCAGAGGGGATAGCAACCAAAACGGTAACCACAGATAAGGATATAAGTTTAGACACAAAAACCCACCCCTATAATAGCCTTCCCTAATACAGCCCCAGCTAATGGTCCTATACGCGAACTATAGATAAGTGCTCTATATCGCTACCAATTGTGAGACCGGCTATATTATTAGTAAAGTACCCTCTAGTATATATACACCGTCGGAGACTAATACATTAGGGCATACTAGCTAAGACTATAGCCACCAGCTAAGCCCCATAAGTTAGTTATTAAAAGGCCAACCCTTGGACTAAGTCGCCTCTAAGGGTTAGAACCATACGGGGAGAAAAATAAAAGGATTAAATCTATACTACTAGATTAGTTAGACCTTATTCTAAGTTAACTGCTACTTAACCTTAGAACAGTAAATAATAATAGAAATGCTATCCTTATTTAGATCTACCTCTCCTTACTATATAACCCACTCCTATAAGTTTTTATTGAAATAGTAAGCCTTGTTAACACCAGTAGTACAGCACTAGTATTTACAGACAAAGACTTGCTTATAAAAAAGCACAATATTATAATAAAAAGATTTTTAGTCCTAAAACCACTCCGCCTTGCTAATGGACTCCTATCCAGCTTTATTACCCACTACTTTACAGCAAAAATGACAATTAGCTACTATACAGAATCTATGCTTTTCTATGTCATAAAATTATTACCCTCTATACTAGTAATTCTTGGAATGCCCTAGCTCAAAAAATATAACCTAAGGGTAGACTTCCCCGCTCTAGAGCTTAAGTTTAACTCTAATTACTATACCTATAACTGTCTTCTATAGCACATTCCTAATTGTGACTAAGTAGCACTATACGGACGCATCGCAAGGCCAACGCTCAGATACTGTTAGCTGATAGTAGAAGAGGTGCCTAATACTAGTGACCTAATATACGCAATAAACAAAGCGGAGATTCTAGAAGACTAGACCACTACCCTATCCCTAAAAAAATAAACACCGCCAGAACTATAAGTCCCCTATATACACCCGCTTAACCCAGGTCAGCTAATAAGACACCCGACTTTAAGTTATTTACTATACGCACATATAACCATACGTATAACAGCTAAAGACGTTATAGCTAAGACTGAAACTAGAGCAATTAAGACCTCCCCCCTATAACGCCTAACCTTATACCCGTCTTCTGCGCGTACCGTGCAGGGCCGCCGCCTCATTTTTGCCCCCCTAGGCTAACTAAGCTGTGCTAGCCCAGCCGTAGCACCGGAGAACTAGATACGCCCTAACCTAGACAACATTAAATATACTTATACTGTTAATTTCACCCAGTTCTATAAACAAAAAGATGTAAAGGTAATAAGGATTTATATAGCGGAGCTAGTAGAACTAGTTAAACAAAAAGAACACTAATAGCTACTTAAAGAGCTGCCTATAGGCCTAATAGAAGTACCAAACCTATTAGAAAGATCTTTCCGCTAGCTAGTAAAAGGCAACTATATAATAAAGGAAGCCCGCAAAGCGCTACCCCCTTATTTTTATAACTTCCTTAAAACAAACCTAAAAACCAAGCCTAAGTTTCTACGCCGAAAGATAGTTAATATTAATATTAAGAAATTCCTAAAAGGCAAACCAGGATTAACCCGTAAAGATATTCTATAATGTTTACTAAAAGAGTTTCGCGAATATATTAAACACTTCCTCCCTAAGAATGCAGATAAGCTGCCCCCTCACCAACCATAGGACTATAAAATTGAGATTATGCCCAAAAAGCAGGCCCCATATTACAAAAACAGACTACTCTCACCCACTAAACTTAGTTGTGTAAAGAAATAGATTAACGAGATACTAGATAAGGGTTTTATTCACAAATTAACCTTACTAGCCGCTATACTACTCCTCCTTGCTGCGAAACCTAGTAGTAGCGTGCGAATCTACTATAACTACTAAGGCCTAAATATAGTTACTATTAAGAATTAGTACCCATTGCCACTAATCTATAAGACACTTAATATACTCTATAGTGCTAAGTACTTTACTAAGCTTAACGTAATTGCTGCGTTTAACCGGATCCGGATTATGGAAGGTTATAAGTAGCTTACAGCATTTATTACCCAGTTCGGACTCTATAAAATATTAGTTACACCATTTAGTCTCTATAATACGCCTACTATATTCCAGAACTATATTAACCATATTTTACACAACGCCCTTAATAACTACTGCACTACCTACCTTAATAATGTCCTTGTCTTCTCTAAAACACGCACTAAGCACACTAAATATATAAATGAAGTTATCCAGAGACTCGGCAACGCCGGACTACAGATTAACATTAATAAGTCTAAGTTTTATGCTACTAAAACAAAATATCTTAGCTTAATTATCTCAATTAATAGCATAACTATATACCCTAAGAAGGTGTAGGCCTTACAGAAATAGAAGGACCTAATGTTAATTAAAGAACTACAGCAATTTCTTAGCTTCGCGAACTTTTACTAACAATTTATCTAAAGCTACTCTGTAGTTATTAAACCCATAACTAGGCTACTAAAGAAGAGTACCAATTGGTTATAGGGCCCTAATTAAGCACAAGCCTTTTAGACACTAAAGACAGCGTTCACCACAGCACTAGTCCTAGCATACTACAACTATATAAAGAAAACCGTAGTAGAGACAGACGCCTTAAACTAGGCTTTAGAAGGAGTGCTTTACCAAGCTAGTAAAGATGGCAAACTTAAGCTAGTTATATTCTTCTCTGCTAAGTACTCCGCCCCAGAATATAACTATAAGATATACAATAAGGAGCTCCTAGCAATTATAAAAGTACTAAAAAAATGGCGCCCTAAACTATAAGGAACCAAGCAACTATTTAAGATTATTACAGACCATAAGAACCTCTAGACCTTTATAATAACAAAATAACTAAACCAGCGCTAAGTCTGATGGGCTAAGTTCCTCTCTTAGTTTAACTTTGTTATTACCTATAGGCCTAGCACTAAAGCCACAATTCCAGACGCTCTTAGCCGTCTCCTAGGTATAGCACCTACTAATACTAGTAATAAATGTCTATAACACTAAGACCGCGTTATTTTACTATAAAAAAAAGTTGACCTTGTTATCCTAGAAGAGCTACTAAGCAAATCCCAAGACTAGAGCATTAAAGACTTTATCACAGTAATAGACCCAGAGCCTAAGAAAAAACCCCTTAAGGAGCTTATTAAAAATACCTATAAGGAGAATAAACTCACTAGGGATATATTAGCTACGCTACGCAAACAGAAAGGCCGTAAAGCACATCACTAGCCTAAGCAGATTAGGAAGTTACTCCGCTATAATAAATCTAAATGTTTAATTATCAACGGCCTAATCTATTATAGGAATTAAGTATTTATCCCTAATTCACCTGAACTTTAACTAGAAGTCGTACACTGTACATATAGTTTAGGTCCTACGGGCCACCTAGGCCGCGTTAAGACGCTAGACCTCCTTAATCAAACCTATTAATAGCTAGGTATTTTACAGTTTACGGCTACCTTTATAAAAGACTGCGCTTTTTACTTCCATATAAAGACCCCACACTTAGTACCGCCCAGTTTCCTAAAACCACTAGAACTACTAGTCCGCCCATAGACCAATATCTCTATTAACCACGTTGTTGACCTGCCTAAGTGCCTTTATAACGGCAAAATATATAGATATATCTTTGTTGTTGTTAACCGCCTAATAAAGATAAGACACTTTATTTCTATTACTAGCCTAGATACTAAGGAGCTCATTAAAGCATTTATTTATACTATCTATAAGTTACACGGCGCTCTAAATACTATCATTTCTAATAGAGGCTCTTTATTTATTTCTAACTTCTAGCGTCGCCTAAACTAGCGCCTAAAGGTAACCCTAAGCCCTAGTTCTGCATGGCACCCTAAAATAGATAGCTAAACCGAGATTATTAATGCAGTAATAAATAAGTACCTACGCGCCTTTATAAGCTTTACCTAAGATAACTAGGTAGATTGGCTCCCCCTTACCAAGTTTACCATAAATAACCAGATTAATAAGACCATGGGAATCTTACTATTCTTTACTAACTATGGCTATAACCTATATCTAGGCGTTAAACCAGCGGGCCCCTAGCCATCAGCCCTATCTATATATGCAAAGAAGGAGTACCTATAAGCTAATACTATTGCTAACTACTTTAAGCGCATTTTAACCTAGCTTAAAGCCCTAGCTCGTATCTCCTAGCGACGCTATAAAGACAACGCTAATATAAAACGAGATAAAGGTATAATATTTAAAAAGGATAATATAGTTATAGTTAGCCTTAAAAACATAAAGACTAACCGGCCTAAGAGGAAGTGGGATAATAACTAGAACAGACCCTAGCCCGTCCTAGCTGCCTATAGAGGAGTAGTTATAGTTAACCTCCTAAACTATATCCACGTTAATAAGTCTTTCTATACTTTAAAAGTCCGCCTCTAGTTCCCTAAAGAGATCTCTAGTTAAGCACGCATTAATAAAGAGGAACGTTGTAATATCACAAAAAGAATAGCCAAAAGAGATAATAATGGTAACATCACAGATAAGTAGGAATTTAAAAAGATCCTTAATATATATAATAAATAAATAGACGAGCACGGCCTAATATATTATATTAAGTAAAAGTATTATAACGAAGAAACCTAGGAACCTAAGAAGTCCCTAAAAGGGTACGAGCGTGCACTATATAAGTTCTATAAATAACACCTTAAGAAGCCCGGACCCCCAGACTGGGTATAAGATAAGGAAAAGTTACGCCAAGGTTATAGCTAACCACGATATTAATTTATGGTGGTTAAGATATTATAGAACTTTAACCACCAGTTAAAGTTGTCTAATTAGCCAGATTCTTGCTAAGGAACGCCATAAAACGCCACGCAGATTAATTCTAGTAGCGGTATAGAGTTCTACCAACTTTATTCACTAAACTGACTAATCAGGATTTTCTATCCCCGGGATAGAAAATCGCCATTGGCTCAGCTAAGGGTAGTAAGCAAAACTAATATCTTCGCAATAAAAACCAGCCCCCGCGCATTACCTATTTTTAGAGTTATTTATTTGGTTTAGGGACTAAACCTTCTAGAGGAGGGAAGTACTATCACAGCACTGACCTGTTATATACTGTCTTATACTGTTTCCTACTGTTAACTGGCCCACCATTAGCGCCTTGGCGGGCTAGCCCTACTATTTATATATAATACCCCCTTTCCATCTTCTTCTCCTCTTTATACTATAATGTAGTTATTTAGCCTACTTGCATTACAGCACTATGACAATAGGTTATAGGACCCAGTTATATAACCTATTTCGCTTCTGTCGCTTAGACCACTTTCTATAGAGTATATAGAGGCCTACGTGGCCTACTTAATATAACTTAGTCACATCTACACCAAGCATACTAGCACTATACGTCTATAGTGCTATATGCCCCGTGAAAGACTTACCACCCAAAAGACGCTTTATATCACACAAAGTGATACAAACAAGAATTAATAGGTTTTCTAAAAGAATTATAGGTTTTAGATTTTTGAAAAAGCTATTATAGCTAGACTATATAACGTGTTTCATTACCAAGTGTCTAACACTACTAAGTGTCCAACGTCAAAACGCACCAAAAATTAAGAAATTTATACCTTAATATCTTAACAACTACTTAATAATAAATTCCAATAATTTATATTTGGACTTTTATATACACTTTATAGCTTCTATTAAAGTTGCATAGTAGTTAGTTAAGTAGTTTTTAAGATATTAAATTTGGGGGCCAAAATAAGGCCAAATTTTTATATCTTAACAACCACTAAACTAATTACTATGCAATTTTAATAGAAGCTGCAAAGCGTATATAAAAGTCTAAATCTAAATTATTAGAATTTATTATTAAGTGGTTAAGATATTAAAGTATAAATTTCCTAAATTCCGGTGCATTTTGACGTCGGACACTTGGTGGTGTCGGACACTTGGTGGTGTCGGACACTTGGTGATGAAACACGTTATATGATATAAACTTTAGATAAATTTTAAGGCTTTATAATTAATTATGTAGTTATTATAGGTGGACACTTTGAATTTCTTCGAAATTGAATCTTATATTTCCTAGCATTTTGACCTAATTTTATCTCACTTTCTCCAGTCATCCAACGCAATGAGCAATCTCTAGTTCTCTCGACCAACACACGGGCCGCAGACGTTCCTGGAAAGACAATAAACTTGTCTCCAGTGCATACAGAGAAATTTTGATTATAATATTGTGGATTTGAAGAGCAAAATTTCATTCTTAGTCTATCCATTAGACCGCTATGATTTTGTATATAATTCCCACTAATAGGAACAGGACGACGCCACCCATGCAAATCCTTCAATCCCAATGAGACGGCCTGTTGCGGTGCCGACCCCCACAAATATAATGACACGGCTAGATGATAACTAAAGAGAATATACAATAGGCAAGGGAAAGGGCGAGCTCTTAATGTGCATAGGCGCCCCACAGACAACTTCATGGCACTGTCAGAAATATAGAAGAAGAGGTGGAAGTGGAAGTGCTGCATATAGCAGAAAAGGAACCATCATCAGCGGAAGGGTCGAATGGCGTAATGCGGTTGCATAAGCATTTCTCAGTTGCACGGGCACCCAAGATAGTCACGCCCCAGTGCTTTCATCCCAGAACTGGTTGATAAGCTTCTCTGGTAATACACCTTTTCTTGCCATCGGGGTGAATACCTTAAGAGTTAGCGGTCTGACGTTATGATTGCAAACTACAACACAAGCTTTGTCTTTCGTCTTCATAGTAAGGTCGCGTATGTCTGCGATTAAGCGGGCTAGCTTGCGCAATTCTTTCTGATTCTTAGCCTCCCAGTCTAGAAAGTGTGCTTCGGCATTAGTATGCTCAACCTTTCTAAAAGTGCCATTATCATGTGTTCCCACGAGAAGGTTTGGTGTGCGGCCAAACCAGAGCTGTGGCAACAGCTCACTAAGTCGAGCCCTGCCACTGCGTGCTTTGATTTCGGCCATTGTCGATGATGGTACAACATGACCACGGCGAACAATCTTGGTGTAATGGCATTTTGGTGGCTTCGGATCTGACTCAGCTGTTGAGACCTTTGCGAGAGAATCAACCAGTGAGCTGTCGCTATTTCTTCGAGAAATGGCGTCAGCGGATCCATTTTCTAGTGCTTCTGGATTGTTGCTCTCCTCACAGCATGTATCGACCTCGAAACGGACAACACAATTTAGACCGCCTAGGGAGTAGCGGATGGCACGGTGATGGCTGCTACTATCTTCTAGTTCCGGAGGCGACTTTGTAAAGGCACGCTCAAAACTATGCCCAAAGCCAGATGTCTGGTGTCCGTAGATAAACTCGCATGCACTTTTCTCTCTTCGCGTTATAAATAGTGTATTCTTGACCACATGCAAGTCCATGCGGAAGCTTTCGTGTGCCCGGCCCATGGCGAAGTTCAGTAGCTTCCGAAGGCTATTTCGGTTAGCAACAAGGTCAACATCGTTGAAGCGGACGCTCGGATTCATAAGGGAGACAGCTTCGAAGAGAGGTTCAAAGGGATATGTCGGGGCATGGAAGGCGTCTTGGTCAATGAAATTGATACGGGAATCCTTGACTAGAGTAGTAGGTAACTTCGCTGGCGTCCACACCGGAGGAGCTCCTACTTGGAATGTTAGCTAAAGTAACTATAACTGCTAGAAGGGTACTTCGACCAACATGCCTGGTACATATACTGTCGGAGCTTTGGAAGAGACCCAGTTATAGGTACACAGCAATTCAAATCCGTCCTTAGAAGAAACTGGCGTTGGGGAAGGTTCAAGTTCCGCGGACTGGAGTGTGCTAATCTGAAACGCAGTGCCTTTCATCATCCAATCCCGCCTGTCATGAAGACTGATGGATTTTCTCCTTCTTTTTTCTGGCCTCTAGACGGGGTTAACGGCGCTCTGAATAATGTTAAAGCCCAAAATAAAGTCTCACACACCTTTCCTTGAGTTTGCTTGCCATCCATGGGAAACTCTATCGCCTTAGGAGGTCTCAGAGACCTCGGAGATCTAGGAGACGAGGGGGGTAGAGGGGATGGTAGATCTTCTCCATGAGAATCCTCAGGAGACATGCTGTGGATCTTTGAGACTCGTCTATAGTGCTTAGGAGTCCTTTGGTCAACCGGGACGGATTTAGTCGTTGCTATGGGAGCCACTTTAATAGACTGGCTTATCACTTTGACAGTTTTTGTAGCAGGAGTACCATTGGGCTCCTTTACTTCAATCACCATTTGTCGCGACAGCTCTGGGCATTTCGATGCCTTAGACTTCTGATGCTGATTGAGGACGTCGGCGGGGCGATAGCGGCGACCGCATTCACGAGGAGGCATATTGGAAGAAAAGATCACCGACTCCTGTCATCTTTAGGAAGGCCTGTTGGTGATAATAAAGTCAATTGTCCCGTAGAAAAGAGAAAAACGAGAAAAACGAGCGCACGAAGAAATGCGGATGACCCAGGTTTCTCAACGAACATGACAGGACATCGGCGCGTGGGAGGTCGCTGGCGCAAAGCTGTCAAGTTACCAATTCTACGAGACCATACACACACCATGTCTTAGTCCCGTTAAGTTTTACCGTCTAACAGAATTCCGAGTCGCTGGCTTCCACATGGCGATGTTAAATGGTTCGACATGATGAATTGGGGGGTTGAATGATGGAAGAGATGAGGGTGGCACAAAGCGATTCCGTGAGCCGAAGAATGCCAACAGAAGATTATGCCATCGTGTAGTTCTATTATTGGCTAGCTTGCAGACAAATTACCAACTTCGTTGGCGGGAACTACCCGTGACGTTTTGGTTTTCGCAAACTTAACCAACACCACCTCGCTAGCTAGGTGGCCGACAGCACGGTGCACAGGTGGGCAAGGTGCCCAGAATACAACTTTGAACTTTGAACCGTGATAATTACACCACAACTATGACTTCTGATTCTATTAATGAAGAGGTTAAGGTCTAAAAGGCCATTACAGCCTATATTGCAGGAGAATTTACTTCTATGGCTAAAGTAGCGCGCTTTTTTAACGCTAAATATAACCGCGTTAAGAATTGTATTAATGGATGTCTACTATAAGCTAGGCAGTTAGCTTACAATCTGTTACTCTTGATGAACTGGATCTAAGGATAAAAGAATGAATGAAGCTATCAAATCTAACTACGAGGAATATAGGCCTTGATATAGGCCTATATCTACGGGGTCCAGGGTGACTACTACGGATACCGAAGTAGTTGCCGCGGAGACCAAACAGGAAAAGGGAGTCTGCTTATGTAAGCAGGAAACGCATGTGGAGGACTCCTCCAGAACCATCGTTACACCCCCCAGTACTCCACCAAAACAGAAGCAGATCCTTCCTAAATCAGTATTAAACTTGTTAATATATAAAAAAAAAAAAACCTCATAATCCTCCGAGTGTATTATGGGTCCTATTTAACCTCTCCCTAAGCTGTGATCGATCACCCATCACAAGCTCTACATCGTTCTCATCCCTTGTGTATGATTTCCTACTTGGGTTTAGTGTCTATATCGCATCGAACGAGGCCTAGCTGCTTGACGAAGTTCCTAAACTAAACCGTCGACAGTGGCTTTGTAAGACCGTCTGCCACCATACTGCTCGTAGGAACGTACTATAGGTAGATTACACCGCTTTAAACCTTGTCATAAATGTAGTGCCAGTATAGCTCAAAGTGCTTAGTGCGCGCGTGGTAGTCGTCGCTTTTAGCAAGACTGATGGCTGGTTAATTATCGCCATACAAATATATCGGTAGTAGATCCTTTCCAGTGTAGCCTAAATTAGTGAGCAATTAACGGAGCCATAAGGCTTCCTTAGCCGCATACGTCATCGCTACATACTCAGCCTCCGTGGTAGAGGTTGTAAGAATTAACTGCTTGCTTAACTTGTGTGAAACTAGGCCACCCGCTAGCTTATAGATATAGCCAGAAGTTAACTTCCTGTCGACCGCATCTGCAAATACTGCGTCGCTGTAGCCGTGTAGCTATAGGTCAGGTATATCACCTAGTGCGCTTCCGCTATATTCCCTATTGCAATTAGGGGTAGTATGGTCCGTAGCTAATGCCTTGGCGAAGGCTTTCGGAGGTGGCTGTTGCCCTTAGGGTAAGCCGAATTCTATACCTAAGTTAATCGTTCCTACATAGTAGGCGAGTATCTGCATCGCGGCTTCCATATATAGTTCGGCGGGGTTGTGTAGGAACTGATAGAGCTTTCCTACGGCCTAGGCTATATTAGGCCAAGTCCAATTATATAGATAAAGTACAGAGCCTATCAGCAATTGATACCGTTTTGTTAGCTCCTACGGAGCTTAATCGTCAAGCTCGCGTGGCTTGAAGTCTACCATAGAGGGGTGAATTGGTGTAGAGGCTAGTGCGCAGTCTTCCATATAGAACGTATGTAGGATCTTCCTAATATAGGCGTCCTGTACTAGTTGAACTGATCGCGCCTAGCGGTTCCTTATAATTTGAATACCTAGGTAGTACGCAATTAGGCCTAAGTCTTTTACTTTATACTTATTCCTAAGTGCCTCTTTAAGGAGTTTAATTGTCTATATATCTTGTCCAATTAAGATAAGATCATTAATGTAAACAATAATAATTTAGCCGCTTTGCCGGCTGACGAAGACGCATAGGTCAGCTAGAATTGGCATATATTTAAGGGTAGTAAGGAAGCTCTTAAGCTCCTTATACCAAAGACGTGGCGCCTACTTAAGACCATAGAGAGCCTTAAGCAGTAGGCCTATAAGGGCAACGCCGTCCTTTTAATACTGGCGGTATCCTTCTAGCAGCTAAATATAGATGTTCTTACGGTCAAGCTTCCCATTAAGGAAGGCCGTAATTACGTTCAAATGCTCACACTCTAGATCGTATGCGGCAACCAGGGCCATTAGTAGCTTAAATATACTAGGTTAAACAACGCCTGCGAATATGTCGCCATAGTCAATTCCTAGGCACTGCTTATTACCGCGTAATACCAGCTGTGCTTTCTATCTAAATAGGACGTTGTTCTTATTAAATTTGTATATAAAGACCTATTTAACGGGTAGAGCCTTAGCTCTAGGTAGAAGTTTAATAATCTTAAATAAGATATTTATCTTTTAAGACTCCCATTTCTTATCCGCCGCAGCCTTCTATTTCTTCTTAAATATTAAATTTATGGCTTCCTTCCAGTTGCGAGGCTCCGGAGGTAGTCCCTTAGTTATTCTTGTCCACTAAGGCTGCGATAGAGCACTTGCGAATGTATATGCAAAGGACAGGGTAAGGTAGGTGGCTTTTATAGCCAGCTCCTTCCTTCCGGTTCTATAGAGTACGCTATAGTCAAGCCATGGCTTTGACCGTGTATAAGTGCTTGCTATAGGTTCATCGTCCTCTTCTAAGTACTTAGTTAGAATCTATTCTAGATCCTCCTAGTAGATGTCCCTTAGGGGAGTCCCTTCCTAATAAAGGTGTCCTCCTAGATCAGGAAGCTCTTGCTGGTCAAGACCTGCCTATTCGTCGTCAGTAAGAGGAGGTCAATTAAGCTGTGGTGCAATATCATGATCACCAGAGGCACCCCCTAACTAAGAGTCACCCCCTAACTGCGAGGCCTAAGAGACCTTATCTACCTCCTACAGTGACCGAGCAACCTCTGGTACAGTGTCTTTAGTAGGAAGTTCCTCAAGTAGTACCTAGTAGATATTATCGTCGCCACCTTCTTCTTTACTAATCGGTGTAGTAAGAAAGGTTCCTGATTTATTAAAGGTAACGCTGCTTAATTAAACAACCCTATTCTTATAAGGTAGATAGACGCAATATATATATAAACCTTTATAGCCAACCAATTGTCCTTTCTAAGCTCTTGCAACAAACTTATTACCCTATTACCGCTAAGGGTCTTTTTTATTAATATGGATATAGGTGGGATAGCCATAGATCTTCTAGTTAACGTATATAATTATAGAATTAGTGTCACCTAGGGCAAGAGCCATTACTTAAGCGGGCGGAGCTTTGTCCTTATTAACTAATATAGGCAACATATTAAGCCCGTATACGGCTACCTTAGCGACTTTAGGCTAGAGCTTTGGTGGCAATTAAGTCTTAATTAACATTACCCTAACCCTTTCTTTAACTAGGTGGTTGGCCTTCTCTACTATTCTATTCTAGTATGCGGTATATGGGGTAGAGGCCTTAGTAAATATACCTTTATCCTTAAAGAAATTAGTTATGTCCTTACTGAACCACTTAGCAGCTCCATCCAATCTAAAGCAACCAATTATTACCCCTGTTTAAGTCTTAATCATCCAGATAAACTGCTTTAAGGTAGAGGCCGCAGAGCCTCTATTTAATATATAGTAGATCTATTTAAAGCGTATTTGGTTATTAGTGAATAGTACCCAGTACTTCTTACTATGGAGACCTTCGTGTTTTAATGGCCCAACCATGTTAATATGCACCTTTTCAAATATGCGATTGCTATGTCGTTAAGGGCGTCTTAATATTTGCTTTTTGGCCTTTCTAAGGTAACAGTCCTTGTAGTAAAATAGCTTATCCTTAGTAACTACGATCTCCTTCATGCTTCTAGCAAGGAGACATATCTGGTTGGGAGGAAGGTATTGTAGTCTCTTATGCTAAGTCTCTATAGTAGCTTTGGCAAGCACGCCTTTCTTATAGAGGCGCGATCGTGCGGTAGCCAGAGCTATTGCGAAAGGAACCTCCGCGGGGTTGTCTATCAGTATAAACGTATTAAGTCCGTTGATGCATGGGGTGTAGGCTATTTCTGCCCAATCTTTAACAAGGTTAATTATATTATAGAAACCATTAAAGAAGGCTCCCTTCCCTTATAGAATACTAAGCGAGACAATATTCGTAAAGAAGTCAGGACAGTAATACACTTCAGTAAATATAATTGTATAGGCCGAGTAATTAGTTCGGGCAACTATAAGCTTAACTAATCTAACACCAATGGCCTTTATTAGGCCTCCTCCCGTCTAGATTTAGAGAGGTTTAATTTCCTTATACTACACAAACTTCCTAATGTCGTTGCCTATATAAATATTCGAGCAACTGTTGGCTATTTAGGAGTCCTTAATATTTGTTCCTAAAGCTATAGCTACTGGCCTAATAACCTATATAGCAAAGATTAATCTGGTTGCCGAATTGGTAGCTTAAGAGGGGCGATTGGATGTCCCCTTAGAGGCCTTATTTGTATTTAAGGCTGCTCCGTTACCTAAGCGCGAAGGCCGTTTCTCTCCAGGTTTCCACCATTCGGGTCTTAGGTGGGCGTGCTTTATCCAGCAATCGTCCTTACTACCTGGATGACCTAGCTTGCACCATCCACACTTGTTTAAGGCATCCTTGGCAGAGCCTTAATTGCCTAATAAGGCACCACGGCCGGTTCCTCCGTTACCTCTGCCGCGACCATTGCCGCAACCACGACTATTGCCGTGTTCTTGACCGGAGTTACCTAATGGCTTATTAACTAAGGCAAAGCTCTTGGGTGAGTCCTTCCGCCAGGCCTCGTTAGTGAGGTTAGCGATTAATTGGAGTAGTGAGATCGTGTGGCCGTCACAAATCTTATCGCGTTGGATTTGAGCCCATATAGGGAAGTGTTCGTCGACAGCGTTAATAAATTAATAGTTAATAATCTTGTTATCTAAGGCAAGCTTTACCTACTTAACTCCTTAAACTGCTTCTTAATAACGGCTTAAGAAAGTAGTAATTGCTTAGTCTAATTAATAGCGGAGCTTAATAAAAGTCTCCTATATGTTGGCCTTATGGATCAAGCCATAGGCCTTAAACGACTGCTTAAGGTAATTAATGTAGTCCTTTACTAACTGCTTGTGCTCCAAGGCAGTAAGAATCTCATTATTAATTATACTAAGGATAACTAAACAGACCTTGCCGTCTTCCTTGCTGTACTGATTGAACTTCTTATTGTACTTGTTAGAGAGTGCCTTGTTGGTTAAGCGAATTGAGTTATTAGTATCTGCAATAATTTAAGACCTCTTAAGGATCTCGTCTCGCTCCTCCTTTTTAGCGTCCTTTAGTACTTAATTGATAGATATCGTAGGTTTTTCTTCCTAGAGCTTTGGGTAAAGTGGGGCCGCATCTTCTTAAATAATATGCAGAAGGCCCTTACCACGTAGGTACGTGCTGAGCTGGGTCTAATATTGGTGCCAATTTGAACCGTCTTTCTTGAGGCGTTGAATGCCTGGATAGTCTTTACCTATGGCGACGCGTAAATAAATAATTTTGATGCATAAACAAACGAATTTGACGCGTAAATTTGACAATAAGAAATGACTTTATACGTAGGTGTGGTCACCTTTAATACGGCCTTCGGTAAGGCGTTAAATGTAGAACAGTAAGATATGACTTAACACGGGTGTAGTAACCCTTTATGCAACCTATAGTAAGGTGTTAATCTTCTAACGTCGCAGCTTGGTAGCAACAAGTGCTTATAACCTAATGAACTGGATCTGAGGATAAAAGAATAAATGAAGCTATTAAATCTAACTACGAGGAATATAGGCCTTGATATAGGCCTATATCTACGGGGTCTAGGGTGACTACTACGGATACCAAAGTAGTTGCCGCGGAGACCGAACGGGAAAAGGGAGTCTGCTTATATAAGCAGGAAACGCATGTGGAGGACTCCTCCAGAACCATCGTCAACTCTCTAGACCTAAGGAGGAAGGCCTTGTTATATAGCTACAGCGTAGAGACATACTTAGAACACATGCAACTGTCCAAGAGCTTAAGTGGGAGTGTAATTGTATACTCGCGGCGCGTTATCTTAGTCCATTAGAACCACCTACTTGTAGTAACTATTAGACTAACAGATTCCTTAAAAGGCACCTAGAATTTAGCCTACGCACTAAGAATTCTAAAGAGCTGGAAAGATAAGCAGTGGAAGACCTAATTGCGCTATTATAGTGGTACTAGGACTATAATAATGCTATAGGGTTGTATGGAATTGAAGTAGGAGATATATATAATTATAATAAGACGGGTATTTGTCTAGGAATGGGTAAGAAAGAGAAAGTAATTATAGCTTTAAAGGCCTTTTAAATTACTGCTGCCAAAGATACTAATCGCGAATTAGCTACGGTCGCAGAGGTGATTTCTGGTAATAGGGTTGTAGGGCCTCTACTTGTTATCTTAGCTGGCAAAATAATATAAAAGCGGTGGTGTATATAGAGAGAAGAGGATCTTCTAGGTAATTACTTACTAGTAGTAAGTGATATAGCATATATTAATGATTAGCTGCTATTAGAATAGGCAATTTACTTTAAAAAGTGGTTATCTAAGCGTTAAATTAGCAAAAATCGGCTCCTTATTCTGGATGGGTATACTAGCCATTTTATAAGGCAATTTATTGAATTCTGCGACAACCATTTAATTATCCTTTTTGCTATAATTCCTTATATAACACATATCTGTTAGCCTCTTAATGTTATAGTGTTTCAACCTTATAAATATTGGTATGGAAAAGCTGTTGCTAAAGCCTTTTAAAATAGCTGTATTAACTTTAATAAAATGGAGTTCCTTTAAAGTCTATATACTATTAGACTACAGATATTTAAGCGCAGTATAATTAAAAGAGCTTGGGCAAAATCTGGGTTAATTCCATTTAATCTAGCTATTATAATTAATTAAATTTGTCTACTAATACCACCTTAAAGGGCAACACCACCTATAGGCCCGATTGATAATTGGTTTCTTGCAACTCCATCTTGCGCTCGTATACTTAAGCATATAGCTGATCTTCTAGATAGGAACTTAGAGGATAAAGAGCGCAGAATCTTGTATAGCAAGTATATACGTGGAAGCCTGGCAATCGCTTATGCTTCACAGGCTGCACATTAAGACTTATTACGCACCACTACGGCAGCGTAGAAGCGTAAGGATGCACAAAAGAATACTCGGTTATCACTTCAAACAGGTGGTATACTTTATGCGCAGCAAGGGCGTAAGGCTGTTAAGAATTCTAAACTCAAAGTTGTTGGCTACGGAGGTAGCCTTACTACAGAGGTGCGACAGGTGCTGTTTAACGTCCGTATTAGACGGTGTCAGTCTAGTTTTAACCTGTATCATTACTCTCTAGGGACCCCTGTAGGGGGTTAATTCTCTTATGTATATTAGGGCTCTTAGAGCCACCTTGAATAAAATAGATCACTTGTATAATTCTGTGTCTCTACCTATCAGCTAGCTTATGTTATTCGTAATACCTGCCTGGCTGAAAGTTATGAGCCCAGTAGCCTTCTAAGCACTAGGGAGATCTTAGTGGCCAGACGAATACCACTAAGCCTCTTTGAGCATAGTTCGTTACGAAATATCGCGTGCTTTACGTGTAAGCGCGTCTCTTTACGCAACCTTAAGAAAATAATAAAAGCTACCATAGCACCCATAATAACGGACTCTACCAATCTTCTTTTGCTGACCCAAAAGGACTGGCCTATATGGTTTTAATTTATCCGCTAAGAAGTAAGTTTTGCAAAGATCTGGGACTATGTTAACCTAGATAAGACGGAAGATAAAATTAAGGAAAACACTGAGCCAGATATACCCTTGATAGCAGCAGCTCCTGCAGCTCTAGTAGTAACTCCAGCGTCTACTAGAATAGCTATACCTGGGTTATTAAGTTAACAAGGACAACAAACTTAGCAGTCTCTAGAGACACAGAGAATGCTCTTTAAGCTCTATAAGCTCTAAATACAAGACTATATAAAGCGGGAAGAGAAGATCTATACCTTTGCAGTACTGTTGTATGCTACTATAGGCACTAACTTCTCAGGATATCTTAAAAACCTTACTACACTATATTTAATTTTGAGGCAGCTGAAAAAGGTAGCAAAGCCATCTTAAGCTACGCTATACCAGATAGTATTAGATAATCTTAAGAAACGGAAATAAGGGCCTAAACGCCAGACTCTGGAATCCTGGCTTTAGCTTTATATTACTATTATATAGAACGGCGAAGAGCTAGAGGAAGGGTTAATAGAGGTAACGGAAAGTAGCGTTATACGAGCTTTTATCTAGGACTGTAAGGAGATCTGTCCAGCTCTGTATTATACCTTTATTTAAAAGGTAGCTAAGAGGTTAAAGAAGCTTGAAATGGCGATAATAATTAAGGAATTTAACCTCCTCTATAAGTATTTAAATACGGGACGTAACGCTTATGCTATACTTTTAGGGCAGCCATCTGCAGATCCTATAACGTCTACCACCCTAGTACCTTCTTAATTGATTAAGGCAAAGTGCTTTACTTGTGGTTTACCCTATAAGTTAAAGAATTGCAAGTAGCTGTTTTAGTCTCTTTAAGGTCCAAACTTTGTACTAAATGATAAGTATTTAAGGAAGTGTTAGGAATGGCTTAAGGTCCTAATAAATAAGCAGTATTATGACAAAAGGCTTAAGTAGATTAAGAAGGAAGGTCCTAGGTTAAGGACATCTATATTAGCTTTATCTACTGCCAAAAAGATTAAGGATCTAAATAGGCCCTAAGCTATAGCGGCAGCTGTATTAACATCCTTCTTATTATTATTATCGCATAATTACCCGGATCTGTTGTTAATTAATGCCTAGGGGTATAATACTATGGTAGACACCTACTTCTGTAATAATATTAGATACTTCTATAACTTTAAGCTAAGTATATCTATAGCAACAGCTGGAGATTTTAGGGCAGAAATCTATAGATATGGTAATATTAACTTGGTAATTAAGGTGGGAAAATAACGCCTAACTTGGTATCTGATATTGAGGAACATAGCGTACACTCCCTATTTTTATACCAATTTAATATTCGTAGCAAGGCTTTATAGGGTTGGAGTAATTATTAACTAATTTATAAACTATCTGCGCTATAAAGATGACGGAAGCCTATTTGGTAACCTTATAGAATACAAAGGTCTCTACCTTATTAATGCTATTGCTACCTTACCACCTATACCTACTGCCTATGCTGTATCTACCAGATTCTTTAAGACCTCAGTATATAACAAAGTATGGTATTAACGCTTACTACACTGTAATATGGAGTTAGTGGATTATCTGCTAACTGCGGTAGATGGGGTTAAAGTGGTTAAGATAGATAGAGGAAGAACTTTGTATAGTGTACCACTTTGTAAACCATATATCTTAGGAAAGATAACTTTGCAGATATCTTGCAGAATATTAGTAAAGGGATCCTACTGTAAGGGGACTTTGTAGACAGGGGGCTATAAGGACACGATTGTGGAATAGGATAGATTGGTGAGAGAGACGAATCCTTGAGGAGGTAAGGCCTCTGGGATCGTGGAGACTATATACTACGGGCACGTGCCTCCGGCACGTAACCGTCGACTATCTGAGGGGCGTCCGGAGGTTGTCCTAAAGGCAACCCGAGGTGTCCGCAATAATATCCCTTACATTGCCCCCCCCCTTCTTGCGGTTGGCCCCCAATCGCCATTACCTTGCAGTAGGGAGATTATAAGGGCTCGTCCCAGAAGGGGTTTGGAGAGATATTAGTAAGCTGCTGTATATTATCTATCTATCTAACCCCTGCTTTAAACTCCTAAAAACCTTAATAAGGAAAAAATATAACTAGAGAAAAGATATAAGGATTGCTAGGAGACCCCTTAAAAGCCTACCAGAAACGTGCTGGTGACTACCTAGGCTAACCTAAGGATTTTTATGCAACTCTACTTCTAAGCCTTTATACTGGTCTGCAATCAATTACGAGTGTTATAGGCAATTTGGTGTTCCTAATATAGTTCCATAAAACCTTTTGGTATAGGATTTAACGTACAAAGCCTTAGCTTGCCGTTGTCTTTGACCTTTAAGATATTAATCTATAATCCTTTCTTGTTGGTTCTATGCTATATATTTGGCGTAGCTCTACTGCCTAGCAAACAGAAGGGACACTTTATAATAGCGCCTCTAGCTATTATACAATTTGTTAAGAACGTCTATAATGTTATTCTTTAATACCATAGTATCGTTTAGGTATAATTTTACCTATATGCGTCTGTAATTAACGTCTTAATTGCCTTCCCTGGCCGCGTAATTAGTTTTTATAAGGAAGTAATAACTAAATGGCTTATACGCGTGTTTCCTTCCTTCTAAATTGCGCTATTGTAACGGAGTTATATTGGCAAGGTTGCGGCTATTTACCGGAAGGGTATTGGGAGGTAAAGTATAGAGACACCTTGCTTATTAAGCTGCTCCTTTTCTTTAATACCTCACTTCCCATTATCGCCCTTTGTCCAAATTTGGACGTATCTTTAATATATTATTAAGATTTTCTTTTTTTCCATTATTAATTTAATATACCTCTTTGTTCTCCTGCTAACTGCTCTTCTAATTTAATTCTATAGCGTATTCTGGCCCTACCGCTGTATATAGAACCCCAACCTCCACTAACCCGCAACTGGTGCTAGTCCTGCCTAAATGACTTTATATGCACATCCTCAAAAGACTAGAAGTCTAATAAGAAGATTCTAGATGCTTATAATAAGACCTACTGCATAAGGTCCAACACCTTCAGTCCTTATAATTAATGCATGCGTACTAAGAGCGGCAGTTACGTTAAGGTAAGCTTTCCTATCCTTAATAGGTTTCCATTGCTAACTTTAGGCTTTAATATAGCCTAGGCCTAAGTAGTAACGATCCTTTAATATCCTTAACTACTATATTACCCAGGCTCTCTCTTATTCTAGCGCTAACGCTGAATATCTAGGTCGAATTCAAGACTATGCCATAGCCATCTATACCGCCCATAATTCCCAGCAAGCCAGCCAGCAACGCCTAATAAGGGAGCAAGGTTGGTATACTAAGGATAGGGTAAGGGATAGGGGTGATGAGAAGAAGGTTGCTATTTACCACAAGAAGAAGTTCGCGCATACGCGTTAAGTTTTAAAAGAGCACAATACAATGCGGTATTAGGTAGGTTACCCTTTGGGTACCTAGCGGATAGGTAACTAACGATTGCTATAGTAAGGCCTTAGTAGTTCTGGTCTTTGCCAGCTAGCCAACATCTCTATTCATTCTAGGCTTAAGCGTGTCTTTATTAACTATAAGCTTACGCCTTAAGAACTTTATTGGTACTGGTTTGGGCCTAATATTAGTGTTAAGCGTTTAAGGATCTCTGCTCTATCTACACCTTATTAGCCTGCCCCCGTTTTTATGCCTACCTATACTCCTACTAAGGGATCTGGATCTGGATCTTATTCCCATTAGCTATTACTTAGTAGGCCAATAGATACTGATTCTACACCTAGGGATAAGGCATAGTGACTTTTAATTTAGGCATTTGGGATTAATTCTTATATATAGTAGCAATTAGGAAGGCCTTGTAAAGCATTTAGGAAGGCATAGGAACACTATTCCTAATATAGACTAATAAATAGGAATGCAATTCTAGCAAAATACCCTATTAATTCTATACTATGTATATAAAAAGGCTAAGGACCTGTCCTGCCTTAGGCCGTAGCCCTAATTAATCCTTATAGTTTCCGGAGCTTGTCCGTTCCATATCTAATTTAACCTATTTACTCTTTAGGGCCTCTCTTGGCCTACCGCGAACTTTCTTCATAGGTTGCAATAACACTGTAGTATTAGAGCGCTTTCTATAATTTGCAGATTATGGACTTTGGTCCCAATATTCTTTTAGAATATCTTTATAATAATTAAGGTAATCCTCTAGTTCCTATATAGAGTCCTTAGCGGGCCAGCCTAGCCATTTAACTTTATATTAAAGCTTATTCTTGACAGACTTATGGCGTAGTGTAGCTTTAACCTTATACCGCTCGCCCACTACTTTAGGGTGTTTAATTAGGCCTAGATGGAAGTTCTTTTCCGGCAGTGGTCTGTGCCATGGCTCTAGTAGATTTACGTGAAATACTAGATGCACACGGGCCATAGATAGGGGTAGCTGGAGACGGTAGGCTAGCTTGCTAATTTATTCCTTAATTTGGAAGGGACCTAGGTATCTTACATTAAACTTCTTTAATAGTTAATAGGTCTTAATATTTGTTAAACGTAATAGAACCTTATTGCCTACGCCGAAATGCTTGTCTTGGTGTTTATGGTTGTACTAAAGTCTCTACTGCTCTTGCGCATCTTGTAGGCTCTGCTTTATATGCTTCCATTACTCCTCCTATTCCTTAAGGTATTCTTATACTCTCTGGTGGATGTCCTTGGACTTCCTAATAGGATCCTATAATTAATTATACGGCCTTAGCTAGTAATTGTTGGGTATACCATTAAATCCTAATAGTTAGACGCTATAGGCAATCTAGATTGGTGCAAACTAATATAATGCATATTGTTTTGAGTTACAAGCGTACTCCATATACGGAAGTAGCTCGCACTAATTGTCTTGCTAGTAGTTTAAATACATTTGTAGATATAACTCTAGTTCCTAGTTCTGGCGTTCTATTTACCCATCTGTCTATAGGTGGAAAGCCGTACTATAATAGTGGTCTATCTTTAAATAAAAGCATAGATCTGACTAGTACTGACTTATAAAGACGCTGCCCCTATTAGTAATAATAGAGTGTGGTTAATTTACTTTAAAAAAGCATTTCTCCTTAATTAGGTTTATAAGCGCTTATACATTAATTATCTTGTTAACAGGAAGGTATTAAACGTACTTTAAAAACCTATTGATAAGTACTAGAACTGAATTATATATTTATCCTTACCCATCTTTTAAGGGCGGGAGATCTGTAATAAAGTCTATAGTGTAATGTTGCTATAGCTTACTGGCGGGGGGAACTGATTTAAGTAAACCCTATAGCTTATACCTTTGGATTTTGTATACTTAACACTTCTCATAGTGGCTAATATACTCCTTTACTTCCTGCTTAAGCTTTGGCCAGTAGTATTTACGTTAAAGTAATTCCACTGTCTTAACTTGACTATAGTGGCCGCCTAGAGGATTATCGTGATTCCTTATAAGGATCTTCTGTTATAGATTTGCTTCTTATAGCACCTAAACCTTACCATTTTTATGTAGTAGGCCTATTAGGTCCAGTTCCCAATTTTAGCGCCTTTTAGCTTCCTTTCCGTTACGTTTCCGGTCTACTTCTGCATTAAAGATGGTATAGGAGGCATCCCTCCATTGTACCTCACGGATAAGATCCGTTAACCTTTCGGATAGTTCCTGGGTAAAAGCTGTTTCGCCTTATACTGCTCCAAGTATAAAACTAGATGGTACTATGGATCTTGCAACTTCTTAGTGCGTATGCGTTAGGAAGGCCGCTATAAGGTTAAAGTCCTTTAGTTATTGCAGGGCTCTAGGTTCTGATTGCTCTATAGCTTCACTTTTGGTTTAAGGAGATAGCTTAGCAATTAAGAGTAGTATATCACTAGGTTCCGAACTTATATTAGGGACGTCCTGTCTAGGTATTTTTAGACCCTTATTGGTAACAAACCGGGTACTAGCTAGAACGTTAGTGGAGACTAATGGGGTTTGCACCGCCTAAGACTTAATACATGGAGCTGTGGGTGTTTAAGCATCCTATACCTAGAGCTTGTTCTGCAATATAGGGAGTAAAATATCTATTATCTGTTTTCCTTCTCCCGTTTTAAAGCCTTTGGTATAGTCTGGCTGTCATAACGGTCCATTAGTAGGGTTATTTTCCCCTAGCTTATATTTAATCTTAAAGTTAAATCGCATAAGCTTCTCTGCCCATCTAGCTTGTTAAGGTGTAAGCTCCTTTATAGTTATAAAGTAGTGTAGATTATGATAATCTAAGAGTATACGAGTGGTATGGCTTGTGTGCTCGAGGTAGTGTCGCCACTGTTTAAAGTAGTTGGCTATGGCAAGCAGTTCCTTGTCGTGGGTATAATACCTAACTTTAGGTCCCTGGAATTTTCTGCTATAGAATGCTACTGGTCTCTAGTGGAGCTGGGTAGCATCCAGATACCTATTAGGTTACAGTAGGATACCAATAAGGGCAAAATTTAATACATTAGTAACTATTATTAGTGGCTAATCTAGGTTAAAATGCCGCAATAGTAGAGCTTTTGTAAACTTTACGTGTAGTTCCTAAAAGGCTTCCTAGACCTTTCCAGGCCATGTCTATAGTTTATACCATTTAGTTAGTCCCTTCTTGGTTTTCTTCCTTCCCGCCTTTAAGCTTTTTGCTCCTTAGGCCGGGTCTTAAGAAGCTTTAGTAATGTAGTTAAATAGGTATTGGGTAATATCTGAGTAGTTATAGATAAAGCGCCTATAGAAATTGGCAAAGCCTAGAAACACTTAAACATCCTAGTAACTCTCTAGCTCTAACCACTCTTAGATTGTCTGTACTTGTACTAGGTCCATAACTATACCTATAGGCGTTACAATATAACCCAGGAACTTGACCTACTTGGTATTAAAGATACACTTTAACACCTTGGCGTAGAGGCCCCAATTATCTAAGTATTCTAGCACTTTGCGGATGTGTTGCTTGTGCTAATCCTTATCTTCTAAGTAGATTAGAATGTTATTTAGGTAGATAATATATATGCGGTTAACTAGTCCCCCTAAGGCTCTATAAATGTATAATTGAAATATTATAGGCGCATTAGCCAGCCTAAAAGGCATTACTATATACTTAAAGTAGCTATATTAGGGTTTAAAAGCGGTCTTCTACTTATCCCCTTCTTTAATACGGAGCCTATAATAGGCGTCTTATAGGTCTAGCTTTGTAAAGATCTTTACCCTAGATAGTTGGTCTAGTATTTTACTAACCAGTAGTAGTAGGTAATAGTTCTTAATTATAATCTTATTAAGACCGCAATAGTCTATATATAGCCTTATAGTCCCATCTAGTTTTGGGATAAAGAGGATTGGCGCGCCTACCGGCGATTTACTAGGCCGTATCCATCCCTTTTCCAGTAAGCTGTTAAGGTACTCCTATAGGATCTTAAGCTCTTTGTAAGAGAGGTTATAGATAGGAAGGTTTAGCGGTTATTTACCTTCTTCTAGATTAATTATATAATCATATTCTAAGTTCCGCTAAAGGACTTTTGCTTACCTGCCCAAAAATACCCTTAGTAAGTCCCTTAGGCCTGCTAGGATATTCGACAAATTGGGGTCGCGTTTATCCTCTGTGTTATTATTAGGTAGGTCCTAGAGGTCCCTTAGGACGCTTATAGGCAGCGTCGCGCGCTATAGTGGCTGTTTATATATAGTTACCACTATATATTAGACAGTTTTATGTGGTAGCCAGTGGAGGGTAGGGAACTCTTTAATATAGCGTTTGAGGTATTATAGCATACTCTCTGCGTATTGCTTAAGCCAGAGTAACCTATGGCGGTGGAAGTATCTTATAGGATCTTTAAGATCGCCGCCTCCCTGCAGTGTCTCCGCGACCTGTCTGGTAGTTCCCTATAGGGTATCTATTATAGAAGGGTTATCGCCTATGCTAAGCTCTATACCTATCTTGCTATGGAACAGGGGTTGGATCTAATACTCCTTTAGGTATAGGGTATATACTATTTCTTCTAGAGCTATATCTTCTAGGATATCTTTTAAGCTTATTAGTGAAATACGCCCTTCCAATTCTTCATTATTCCACTATTTAAAGGCTCCTGTCTTAAAGCGTATCTTAAGATCTGCTTCTATAAGCTAAGGATATCTAAGAATAAGGTTATAGCCTACGAAGTTAGCCACCTAGAAGGGTTGCGGGCCGACCACCTTAGTACGGTTATATATGTCGGCTACTAACACTATAAGCTTATAGGCACTATATAGTTTAATCTAATACTTATCTAGGAACCCTATAATAGGTTTCCGCCACTTTAGCAATAGGATAAGCTTATGCTCTTTTACCAAATTATATTATATAAGATTGATTTCAGCGCTGCTATTATACAGTGCTTAGAACTGACGTACCTCGCCCATAGGGAGTACCATTTCTAGCTTAATAGTAATACGGAGAGTCTCTCCTTTCATATTTTGCCCTAGTTGCAGCTAGGAGAGGTCCGCGACTAAGGCTTTTCTTTTTTTAGATTATTAGTGCGGTTATTACCCTGCTTATTTTTCTAATTGGGTTTACCTTTAGAGAAGTTTTCTCTTAACTTTTTAGAGTGTTCCTATAAGGGTGCCGGATAGGTATTGGGTTGGCCCTAGGAGTCTTTCCCATTGCTTAAGGTCCCTAACTTTAACCCTTCTAGATTTCTCTTTAAGAACGGCTTCTTTAAAGTTTGGGTCTGCCCTATATTGCTACTAGAGTGCCCGCGTTTCTAGTTACCCCCTAGCTTCTTACTAGAAGAGGTCTGGTTCCTTACCGCATCCTTAGCGTTTAGAACCGCTCGTTTAAAATCCGTATATATGGTAATCCGCGATAGGGCTCCCACGCGCTTCATTTTGTCACAAATTGCTAGCTTAATTCTAGCCTAGATGAATCCAATTTTCTCCTTTTTATAGATGCTACCGTTCTTGTTTTTAAAGGGCTTTAGATCTATTAGTTAAGCATAAGTTTCTATAAAGTTTATAAACTGGCAGAAATCGTGGCGGTTAAGCTGTATCCCATTCTAGAATAGTTCTGCGTAATTATATTATATAACATGCAGATCTTAAGTCCACTTCTTTAGAAAGGTTTGCAGCTGCGGCTATATAGTAATTTGCTCTTTATTAAGCTGATTTAGTGCAATCTAGTTTAGGGATTAATCTTTAATCTTGCTAATAATCTAATAGGTACGCTCTTTGGTATTATCTTATATTATTAGCATTTTAAAGAAGTTATCTATTTCACGAACCCAATTATCCAACTGTTGGGTATTAGGTCTTTGGCGAAGTTCTAGACTGCTAGAGGCCTTGGCCAGTTGGTCTATATCCTTTTTCTATTTACTGCGTAGATACCTCTCTAAGTCTTCTACGCCTCCTTGGGTAGGTACTAGGTATCCCCTAGGAGGCCCTTAGCCTTAGCTAGATTATAAAAGATTTTATCTAGCTTAAATTAAGCTCTGCCAGATCTAGACCTACCCCTAGAGGTTTTTAATATGTTTATTAGTGGCTCCTTCCCGCATAGCTTTTAAGAGCCTTGCGGCAGCTTCCTAATATCCTCTTTAAAGAAAATTAGTGTAGGGCTCTTGACTTTCTAATCTTGGGCCTAGGGAAGCTCTAGCTATAGAGGTAGTATTGGTACTAGTAGCTAATACGGGTTTCCCTGCGAGGCTTAAGTCTTAAGTTAGTGGTTAGGTTGGATTGCCTAAAGGGGTAGGCCCGCTTAGCTTATAAGCAGTCTATATGCTGCCACTATGCTAATTATAGGCCGGTGGTCTTCTGGGAGGGTTCTAGTTAGGTCCCTAATTAGGTACATTAGTATATTTCTCTAGCATTTCTAGTTTAGGGGAAGATTTTGGGGTTATATCTAGCGCTTAATCTTCCAATTAGCCTAAATAGGGCTGGAGGGGTTCCGGCTACTTTCTAGCAGTGTTACAACCATTATAGAGGGTGTCTGCGTTTTCCTTAGCGTTGCTGGTAACTGTAGGTATGCGAGAGTCTTCAAGCTCTTAGTGCATCTAGGTGTTGGGGCTTGTTTAGCCGTCTTGCCCAGAGGTTTATATTGTCGCAATCTTTTGCTGTTAGAGGGACCTTCCTGCCTTAGCGCGACGGCTGTCCATAAGGTATTTATGGAGTTTCTATTTAGGTTGTCACGAGATTTTAAGGGAGAATGGTGGATATAAACAAAAGATATAAATAAACAATCTGGTCCTTAAAGCTAGCTGCCCTTCCGGATGGAGTAGGAAGGATTTAAATATAAGGGGACTTTGTAGACAGGGGGCTATAAGGACACAATTGTGGAACAGGATAGATTGGTGAGAGAGACGAATCCTTGAGGAGGTAAGGCCTCTGGGATTGTGGAGACTATATACTACGGGCACGTGCCTCCGGCACGTAACCGTCAACTATTTAAGGGGCGTCCGGAGGTTGTCCTGAAGGCAACCTGAGGTGTCCGTAATAATATCCCTTATACCTACCCTTTTAAATATATACATTTTAATGTTATTATGGAAGAGGATGGGTTTAATAGAAACACGTATGTAGCTTACTTTTAGTGTGACTATATAAAGTACTATTATGCTTTTCCTATTAAGAACTACGAGTAAGAGATACTGCTCCCACTCTTTAAATTAATAATGGTATTTGCGAAGAAATTTAATGCTTAAGGTATCCGTATTTAGTATATGGATAAAGAGTAAGGTATAGGCACTAGGGTAAAGAGTTTTATCTAACTTAATAGAGGTGTTATAGAGCAATTAATACTATATACCCCAGCTTAAAATGGACCTATAAAGAGGTTAGGAAGAGCTATTTCTAAATAAGTAAGGACTGCTATTATTAAAGCAAAGTTACCTGTAGATCTATAGCCCGAGTTTATGCTTCTAGTAGTATTCCTACTTAATTGAACTCCTATTAAGTCTATTAACTAGAAGACCTCATTTGAGATGCTTTATAAATAGAAGCTATAGCTAGTAGGACTTTATGTAGCCGGATTTTTAACCTATGTGCTTATTAAATACGGCATTCCTAGGAAGGTAAAGTTTGAGCTATAAGCCTAAATAGGTTATCTTGTTGGTATAGAAGTGTTAAATATCTATAGGATATAGATATTAACCACTAACCGTATTATCTGATCTTATAATGTATAAATTAATGAGTTAAAGAGATATTAATCTTCTAAAATACTATAACACCTTATTATCTTATAGGCTTAAAAGGACCGTTTTTAGCAAGTCTAGGACCTACTAGATAATCTTTAAGATGGCAGCAAGAACTAGATAGAAAACTTTAATAAAGAACTAGATATAGGACTGCCGTATTTAGTAAATATTAATGTTACTCCTATGTTAAAAAGTATTTAGATCTTAATAGAAGAACCCTATTAGCTACCTACCCTAGAGCTAACTTTAGAACCGTCTAAACCATTAGCGTCTTTGGCGCCTTAGCAATTACCATCTACTGTGGCATCTACGCCATAGATATTATCTACCACTTAGTTATCTTCTAAAGTTACTAAAACACTATTTATAGACCCTATACCTTGTTCCGAACCTTAGACAATAGTAGGCTTATTATTAGGGGGTAAGAGACGTTCTGGCCGTAAAAAGCGGCCTATGGCAAAGAAGAAAGATATAACGTATTTCACGGGTGAGCTGGTCAAACGGGTGAGCTGATCACTTCAAAAACACACCAAAAAATGGAAAAATCACACTTTAATATCTTAACAACCACTTAATAATAAATTTTAATAATTTA